>Ga0209000_1000195_pt1 | contig 75183 bp, 69 predicted proteins | sample RifGroD2_FD_183998 | JGI IMG/M metagenome (GOLD analysis project Ga0209000, IMG submission 183998) | Groundwater microbial communities from Rifle, Colorado, USA - Groundwater D2 (SPAdes) (version 2) | ecosystem: Environmental > Aquatic > Deep subsurface > Groundwater | place: Rifle, Colorado... | reverse complement strand
TTAAAACCGAAGAAAAACTGGATCTCCATTTCTCGACTTGGCAGACCGTGGTTGAAAAACTTATCGGTCAGGGGTTATCCTTAAAGTAATGAAGCTTTACACAAAGCTCTTCTTAGCTGCGCTTACTCTCCTCTTTTTTAGTACGGCCACCACGACCGTCTTTGCCGATGCCAAATCAGACTATGAGTTTCAGTACAGTCGGTATCGCCAAAACTACATCGAATACTCCATTCTAAAAAAGGATTTTCTCGCCAATCCTACCCTCGACAATCAACAAAAGGCAGTTCTCGCCGCCAAACAGACACTTTCTTCAAGAGATCTGTCCAAAGCCAGTTTTGCCGCCTACCTTCTTGATCTCTGTCAGGAGAAACAAACCAACTATACCCCCATAAAACCCCTTCTCGACTCGTTGAGGTCGGCCAAAGCCTTCTTCCTTTCCGAAGCCGAAAAGTCTAAAACTATTGTCACTCCGGCCAATCTGACTTCATTTACCGAAGATTATTTAATCAATGTTGTTCCTCACAATCGCAGTTTTCGCACGGGGATAGTGGCCTGCAAGATTTCCCAGTTGGTTCGTATTCAAGCCCAGTCCAAAAATGCCTTGGATGTCATTCTCCCCAAGCTCGCCACCCCTCTCTCAACTCCACTCCAAACTAGAATTGATGATCTTCAACTCTTAGGAAACAAGATTAATGACACCATTGACACTTTCACCGACAAACTCTACACCGAAGAAGAGATTAGTAATATCGACAACGAATACTACTTTACCGGGAAAATTGAGACCATCAAAAAAATTCAGACACTCCAGTTGAAATGGATTGATGGCTTGATCGATATTGACCTAAACTATGCCCATTCCTAAAATCGAAATCACCAACCCCCAAGCTCTCGAAATAATGGGAAAGGTTAAGTCCGGTGAAATCTTTATTCCTCTCGCCACCTGGTTCAAAAAATCCAAATGGTATTTAATATCCATCTTAATTGTTACCATTCTCCTTATTGCCCTTGTCGTCGGTAAAAATCTCTCCGAAAAAACACCCGTTCCCGTGTTCGCGCCTCCAGACATCGAAAGTATTACCCCACCGGAAGTCATTAATCTAAAGTCAGACTTCTCCGGACTCAAGGAAGAAATTCAAAATCTAAATACTGACCTTCCCGATCCCTTCATCCCTACTTTCGACGACAACCTCAAGCTTGAAGAAGTCGTTAACTAATATTACTTATGTGGTAACATAAAAATCATGGCCAAAGATACATCTAAAAAAACAATTAAAAAAATAACCCAAACTATGCCAAAAACTAGTCCCAAAACCAAGAAGGCTGTCAAAGTAATTAAAAAAATGCGTGTCACCCCAGCTCCTAAAGTAGTTACAGTGAAAAGAAAGCTTAATGCCATTCTTCTCGTTAAAATTCTCCTCATCATCGCTATCGGAGTCGTTATTTTCTTGTTAGTCCAAAAAAATAGAGGCCTGTTCATCGCCGGCACTGTTAACAAGACCCCCATTTCTCGTTGGGAGCTAAACGCCAAAATGGCCGAAAAATATGCTGCTCAAACTTTCGAAGAAATTGTTTCCGAAAAACTCTTAGCCGAAAACCTTAAGAAAAACAAAATTGTTGTTACTCAAGAGGAAGTTCAAGCCGAACTAGCCAAAATTAAACTCCAGTACGGAGGAGAAGAACAGTTCCAAGCCGCTATTGTTCAGTTTGGTATGACTGAAGAGAAAGCACTCCAATCAATCGAACAGAGTATTGGTCTCAAGAAAATCATTGAAGCTCAGGGAAAAATCGAGATTTCCGATACCGCGATCTCTCAGTATTTTACCGACAACAAAGCCAACTACACCGGTAAAAAACTTGAAGATGTCGCAGTTGAAATCAAAGAAATTCTCTACCAGCAAGAGATCTACACCAAATCCCAAGAATGGTACTCAGAAATTAGGAAAAACGCTCAGGTGAGTAGTTTCCTCTAAAACAAATCACTGCCCTGTGAAAGAGAAAAAAACAGCATCAATAGTAATACCCAAGCTGACACTCAGCTCAGTAAAAGAGTATGCCATAAAATGGTCAACTCCGTTACTCACTACCCTGGCTGTTGTCATTCTTTCCGTTACCGCCCTTGTGTTAAATCGGGGAGAGAATGAAAATAAAACTCAAACAGAAACGGGTGCAGTTCAGATCGAACTCCCTTCAGACAGTATTGCCCTCCCTCTTCCCAGTTACCGGAGCAGTAACTCCATTGAGCTGGTTCTTAAAAATCGAAAAAGCAGACTCGACTTTACCGATGGAGCTCTCACTCTCAATCAAGTTTCCCAGCTTCTTTGGGCAGCTCAAGGCGTCAACGTCGACTGGGGTGATCGCACCGCCCCCTCGGCCAAGTCCACCTACCCTCTTACTGTTTTTCTCATCGCCAACAAAGTCGACGGTCTCGACCCGGGAGAGTACCAGTACATTCCCGGAGACCGAACTATGATTCATCAGCTCAAGCCGATAAAAAAAGTGGAGATGGGAGCGGCTCTCTTTGATCTACTTAATCAGAGTTCCTTCAACAAAGTTCCCGCTGTCCTGGTCATCACCGGTGACATGAATAAAATGGCCGAAGCTTATGGAGGTATTCGCCACGACAAAGAAGTTTTTCTTGAAGCCGGTTACACCGCCCAAAATATTGCCCTTCAAGCAGAGAGTCTCAAACTGGGAACCAACGTCAATACTAACTTTGACGAACTCAAACTGAGAGAACTAATCACTGTCTTAAGTACCGACACCATTATTAATTTAATGCCCATCGGCATACCAAAATAAATCATATGGCAGAAATAATAACTCCTCAAACCGAAGTTCAACTGGCAGAAACAATAACCCCCCAAATTGAAATTCAACCTCCTCTTTTTGCTCCGGATGGTTCCCCGAGTGACGAAGTTAAAAAAGCTCTCAAACAAATGGAGATAGAACAAAATAGAAGATGGGCTGAAGAAATTGCAGACTTAATTGAAGAAAGACACCAAAATCACGCCCCTTAGTTTATTTCACTTTCCTCCACTCAGCAATTTTCTTATGGTCACCAGAAAGTAGTATCTCCGGCACCTTCCAACCCTTGTATTCCGCCGGCCTAGTATACTGCGGGTACTCTGTCTCAAATGCCTCCGAATATGACTCTTCCTCAAGAGACTTGGGATTTCCCAAAGCCCCGGGTAGTAAGCGAACGATAGAATCGACCATTACCATCACCGGTAGTTCTCCACCCGACAAAACGTAAGGACCAATAGAGTAGACCTCATCAACTAAGTTATCGTGAACTCGATGATCTATTCCTTCAAAATGGGGGGCAATCAAAATTAAATGTTCCTCATCCTTCAATACTTCTGCTGCTTTTTGGTTGTACATTTTACCCTTGGTATCCAATAAAATTACTTTAGAACCCGGTTTCTTCAAATCAGCCAGAGCGCGATCAACTACGTCGACTCTCATCACCATTCCCGCTCCACCGCCAAAAGGTTTATCATCCACACTCTTGTAGTTGTCATCACTCCAGTCACGCAAATTATGAACTTTAATCTCCACGATTCCTGTCCCCGTCGCCCTGCCAATAATCGAGGTCCCAAAAACCTTCTCAAACATTTCCGGAAAAATCGTCAAAATATCTATTTTCATCACCCCCAATTATACAGTTAGATCTTCTTCAGGCTAATAATACTACTGGAGGATATATAATCGTCTATATATGCCAAGACTCGTCAAAAAAACAGCTCACGGACCCCATCAAGTAGGAGACAAATTTATCTGCATGTGTGGACTAAGCAAAAATCAACCTTTTTGCGATAGTTCTCATCTCAAAACCCTCAAAGAAAACGAAGATAAACTCTACTGGTATGACGAAGAAGGTAAACCGGAAGAAGTAGCGACCGAGGAAGACTGTGAAGATGAATGTTGTGGAAAGTGTTCCGGAGACTGTTGCCAAGAAGACAAAAAAACCAAGTAGTTATGGAAAAACTTCCTTTAGCCGTCGTCGTTATCCCCACTTACAATGAAGCTGAATCGATAGGTGAGATGATCGACACCCTCTGTGGCAAAATTTTTCCCAAAATTAAAGACTGGCAATGCAAACTTCTGGTCGTCGATGATACCTCTCCGGACGGAACCTACAAAATTGTCCAAAACAAACAAAAGCAATATAAAAATCTTGAACTTTACCTAAATCCTACTAAGGCTGGTATCGGCGGCGCTTACGTTAAGGGTTTCCGTCATGCCATGACCTCCATTGGAGCAGACGTCATTATCGAGTTTGATGCCGACTTCCAGCATCCTCCCAAAGATATCCCCCTTTTATTAAATGAAATTACCGCCGGATACGACTACGTTCTCGGCTCCCGCAAAATCAAAGGTGGCAGTAATCCCAAGGGCTGGGGTTTCAAACGCATTTTCTTCAGTGAAGTCGGCGGACTAGTTGCCCGTTTTGGTCTTTTCTTCCCCGGAAAAATGTTCTTCAAAATTACCGACCCTACGACTGGCCTCAAAGCCTCCAGAGTCAAAGGCTTTGTCGATACTATGGACATGGATCATCTGTACTCCAGAAACTTCGGCTACAAACTTGAGTTCTTGTACAAAATGGTTCAACTCGGAGCCAAAGTTAAAGAGATTCCTCTTCAGTTCGGTCTTCGCACCAAAGGTGAGTCCAAAATAGAGTCTCAAACAGCCATCGATATTTTCCGTTCCGTTTTTCTTCTTCGCTGGAACGACCCCACCACCCAGAAATTTATTAAATTCGGTTGCATTGGTCTTTTTGGTTTTGGCATCAACAAATTTGGTCTCGATATTTTTTCCAAAGCTCTTCAAAATATAATCAACACCGTTGGCGTAAGAAACTTCATTGCCAATGCTCTAGCCGCTGAGATTTCTATACTGAGCAACTTCATCTTAAACAATCTCTGGACTTTTAAAAACGAAAAACTAGTCTGGGGCAAAGTGCTTATCCAGAAATTTGCTACCTTCAATCTCAGCTCGGTTATCTCCGGTATTGTTATCCCCAGTCTTGTTATTGGTGCCGGTACTCAGATTTTTGGTGACCAGTATCGCTTCCTCTTTCTGGTAATCGCCGTTTTCCTCTTCACCGTTCCCCTAAACTGGTTCATCTACAATCACGTCATCTGGAAAAAGAAGAAATAAGCCTCTATATCACGTCATTCTATACTTCGGGTAATCTTTGGTATATACTGGACTAATGTCATGGATATTTTTAGATGAGAGTGGACAATTTTCCAAAAATGGCAATCAAAGCTTCTTTGTAGTTGGCTCATTTACGACAGGAGATCCAAATAGAACCAAAAAAGGTTTTAAGTCGTGGCAAGTTAAGAAATTCCCCAAAAAACAAAAAGGCCAATCAGAAATAAAATTTTCAGATATAAAAATTGACGATAGCCTAAGATTAAATACTCTGAAAAACATATCCAATCTAGATATCAGAATCATGTATGTTTTTCTTCATAGAGATAATATTCCTAGTAAGTATCGGAAAAAGAATAAGGTCACAGAATCAGGACTTCTCTATGTAAATGTAATCGGAGAATTATTAGAAATGTATCTTCCGTGTACTGATAAAGAATTCAGAATATTTTGTGACAAGAGGCATCTAAAAGGAATCTCAACCACTGATTTTAAAAAAATTCTTACAAATCGTCTTGTTCCCCAACTACCTCCTTCAACTAACATTCAGATAGAAATGATCGATTCAACAACTAATTCTAACATTCAAATTGCAGACTGGATATCGGGTGCATTGGGGAGATTTTATAATAATGGAGAAATTGGAGAACAGTGTAAGGCTACTTTGGAAAGTAAAATTGTTGCCGAGAAAGAGCTGTTTAAAGATTACTGGTCTAAAAAACAAAAAACTCGAACTTAATCGAGTATTTTGTTAGAAGCAGCGTCTTTCAAAGTGGTTATCTTCGGCTTTTGTTCCGGATTCTCCGGAGGAACACCAAAGCGCTTCGAAAGTTATTATTGCTAGCCTCTGTTAACATAATATGACACTGTATAGTCAATGTCAAGTCGTGAGCACAAAAAGTAGAATAAATTACAGATACGGTGCCCAGTCGGCCACCGGAGCCAAGTTATTCAACAAGAAGTTCCAGCTGTACAAAAGTATTGGGATAACCAGTATCGCCAAAACGACCTTAAACTCTTTCTTTTGAATCAGTTTGTCCCAGCCAATCAACACAAACGGTGCAATTGGTAGGATATATCGGCTAATATCTCGGTGGGCGACCGACAAGGTCGACAGGAAAAATAATCCGGCAAAGTACGTCTCTATCTTCATTTTCTTTTTCCACATCTTGGCCACTCCAATACCGAAAATAAGCCAGGTCCAGATCACGTCTTCCAGCCAAAAGTTTCCTACCCAAACCTGTCCCTTAGGAGCAAAGATAGAGAAAGGCGGCCAAAAAAGATGGATGTTATCTCCACTGTTAAAGTATGCCCAAAAATCTCCCGTGCGCACTCCGTAAAACCAGAACAAAGCTAAAACAGCTAGTCCTTGAATCAGCAATGGCAGATACTTAAACTGAATCTTCTTTAACTTCACCGACTCCACCAAAGCATACAATCCGTAAGCTCCAAGTAAAAGTACTGCCGGACTCTTAGTCAGTTGCGCCAAAAGTCCAAATAATCCTGCAAGCCAGAATTTTTCTTTGCGGAAGTAAAAGATACTAGCGATGATAAAAAGTAAAAACCAAGGTTCGGGTGAGCCGATACTGCGCAAAGCCACCCAACGTGCTGGTAATACCAAAAAAACCAAACACAACCATAAGGGGTTTTTGCTCAGTCCAAACTCCCTTAGATATTTGTAAAGCATCAGAAAACACAGCACACTTCCAATGAGCGTTGCAAGAAGCATCGCAGTCGGTCCTTTGAGGAAGGAGTCAAATACTGAGATTATGGCCGGATACAGGGGAAAATGAGCTGGATAGTACTCAACAGGTAGGGGATTGGAAAATCGAGTTCTGATTGCCTCGGTGTTGTACCAAGTTTTTTCCACAATCAAATAGTTTGGTCCATCAAAGTTTTGCCAAAGAATCTTAGTTCCTTCAGTAAAATCCATACCCCAACCGGGCAGCTGAATCTTCAGTACAAAAGGCAACCAAACCAACAAGGAAAAAAGAACCACTGCAATCGCTATATAAGCTCGTTTCATCTATCTCTTAGTATATACTTGTGATTATGTCGAGACAAATAGAAAGACTGTCCGTATTTTTGCCGGCTTACAACGAGGAAGCCAACATCAAAAAAACTGTTAAAAATGTAGTCGAAAATCTCCAAAAAAATGTATCGGAATGGGAGATTGTTATTGTTGACGATGGCTCCAAAGACAAAACGGGTGCAATCGCCGACCAACTTGCCAAAGAAAACAAAAAAATCTCCGTCATTCACCACTCACCCAACCGAGGTTATGGCGCCGCTTTCAAAAGTGGTCTTTATGGTTGCAAATACCCTTGGATTTCCTTCATTGACTCCGACGGTCAGTTCGATTTTAAAGAAATCAGCCGTTTCATTGAAACTCAAGAAAAAACCGGGGCTGATATGGTCATCGGTTACTACCTTAAGCGAAAAGTTCCCTTTACTCGCATTCTAAACTCCAAAATCTGGCAGCTAATAGTTTTCATTCTTTTTGGTTTAAATGTCCGTGACATTGACTGTGGTTTCAAACTTATCTCCAAAAAAATCGTTGACACCATTCCCAAACTCGAAAGTGAAAGGGGAGCCTTCATCAGCTCGGAATTTTTAATCAAAGCCAAAAAAGCCGGATTTAAAATTACACAGATCGGTGTTCAGCACTATCCACGCAAATTCGGTGAAGCCACCGGTGCCAAACTAAATGTTATTGTTCAAAGTTTTATCGACCTTTTTAAACTTTGGCAAAAAATCAAATGATCAACTGGATCAAAAAAAATAAGCTTGAATTTGCATTGTTGTTTGGAATTCTCTTTATTGCTCTATTTCTTCGCCTTTTTAGAATCAGTGAATTTATGACTTTCCTGGGGGATGAAGGTCGTGACGTCCGTATCGTCCGCGACCTCATCACCAAAGGTAACCTTGTCTTCATTGGCCCGCAAACCAGCATCGGCAACATGTACCTCGGTCCCCTCTATTACTATCTAATGGCCCCCGCTCTCTTTCTTTCTGGTCTCAATCCTGTCGGGCCTGCCATAATGGTTGCTCTCCTGGGTGTCTTTACCGTCTATCTCACTTGGTACGTCGGTAGAAACTGGTTTGGGAAAGTTGCCGGGCTCATTGCCGCTCTTCTTTTTGCCATTTCTCCAGTTGCCATCATTTACTCCCGCTCGTCTTGGAATCCAAACCCCATGCCGCTTTTTTCACTCCTTTGCATCTGGGGCATCTATCAAGTCTGGCAGCACAAAAAATATTTTTGGTTACCCTTGGTTGGTATTTTTTATGCTTTTGCGATGCAGATGCACTATCTCGGTCTACTCCTTGCTCCCGTTCTTGGTCTCTTCTGGTTGTTTTCATTACTCCAAATCAAAAAAGACAAAGAACTAAAGTCTCGGTTCTTCAAAAAAACTCTAATTGCAATACTCCTTTTTTTACTTCTCATGTCACCCCTCGTTTTGTTTGACCTCAAACATTCCGGCATGAACTACAACGCTTTCAAAGCCTTCTTTACCGATCGTCAAACAACCGTCAACCTCAATCCTGCGAAATCCGACCGTTTTCTTCCCGTGATTTACACTACTGTCACCGACCTGGTTCTTGCTCGTCAGGAAATTTATATTCCTCTCATTTCCGCCGCCATCTTTCTTCTCTCCCTTCTCGTTTTTATCAAATCGAAGTGGCGAACCGCTCTCAAACTTCTTTTTGCTTGGCTGATTCTTGCTCTTCTTGGGCTTGGAGTTTACAAACAGCACGTCTACATTCATTACTTAGGTTTTATTTATCCGGCTATTTATCTTCTTCTGGGGGCCATTCTTGGTTTTATTTCCACCAGAAAAGGACTAATTCTTAAAATTCTCGCCGCTATTCTTCTCACCGCTCTTATCTTCCTCAATATCAAATATAGTTCCACTTTTGGTAACCCTAATCGTCAACTCCAGCGCACCGAAGAAGCCGTTGACTTGATCATTAAAGAGTCCAAGGGAGAGCCTTTCAATTTTGGCCTAATTGCCAAACAAAACTACGACGAGTCCTATCGCTACTTCCTCGAAAATAAAAAAGCCAATCTGGTTCGTGGTGAGGTCAAAATTGTAGACCAACTCTTTGTCATCTGCGAAGACGGTGATAAGTGTCAGCCGGAAGGAAATCCGGACTGGCAAATTGCAGTTTTTGGACCATCCCATGTTGTGTCCATGTGGCAAATTGATTACCTAAAAATCTATCGACTCGAACACACCAAATGAGTACTACTAACGGCAAACTAATCTGGATTGATCTCGAGATGACCGGACTCAATCCGAACAAAGATAAAATTGTCGAGATTGCCACCATCATCACCGATGCTAATCTGGATGTCTTGGCCGAAGGACCGGATCTAGTTATTCATCAACCCCCAGAGGTAATCAACAACATGATTGCCTGGAACCAAGAACATTTCGCCCAGTCAGGGCTATTAAACGCCATCCATGACTCAAAAATATCTCTCGCCGAGGCCGAAGAACAGACCCTCAACTTTCTTAAGAAATACTCTCCTACCAATACTGCTCTCTTGGCCGGCAACTCCGTCCATATCGACCGTGAATTTGTCAGAGTCCACATGCCCAAACTCGCCGCCTTTGTTCACTATCGTATTATTGATGTCTCCACCATCAAAGAACTCGCCCTTCGCTGGTATCCTGAAGTCAAACCTTTCGTAAAAGTCGAAGCCCATCGCGCTCATGATGATATTCTCGAGTCCATAGATGAGCTAAAATACTATCAGGCACGTATATTTAAATAATTATGTCAAATATCAAACTCTCGATTGTTATTCCGAACTTCAACGAAAAAGAAAATCTTGATAGGGGAGTTCTGGAAGAAGTTTATAACTATCTCAAAAAAGTCCGTTACAACTACGAAGTCCTCATTAGCGACGATGGTTCAACAGATGGTAGTAAAGAAATAGCCGAAAACTTCGCCCGTTCTCATCAAGGTTTCCGCGTCTTACCCAATCCTCATGGCGGCAAAGCCAAAGCCGTCTATGCTGGCATCAAAGCCGCCAAAGGAGAGATTGTTCTTTTTACCGACATGGATCAATCAACTCCTCTAAAAGAAGTCGAAAAGCTCCTTCCCTGGTTCGACGAGGGCTTTGATGTTGTTTTTGGTTCTCGTGGCAAAGCCAGAGAAAATTTCCCCTGGTATCGCCAGCTCACTTCCTGGGGTTTTCGAGTTGTGAGAGGTATTTTTCTGCTCCGTCACGTTGTCGACACTCAGTGTGGCTTCAAGGCTTTCAAGACTACTGTTGCTAAAAAACTATTTCCCTTACTCTCGGTGCTTAGGGATCAAAAACAATCTACTGGTTGGACTGTTTCCGCTTTTGATGTTGAACTCCTGTTTTTAGCCGAAAAATACAATCACCAACTCAAAGAAGTTGATGTCGCCTGGAAAGACGAAGACGTGGCCACCAACAAAGACAAAAGATTCATCAAAGAATCAACCGACATGTTAAAACAAATTCTTCAGGTCAAGAAAAACGATCTCCAAGGAAAATATGATCAAAAATAATAAAATCTGGGTCATTGTTTTTACCTTACTGGCCTTCGGCTTGTTCTTTTTTTTAAGACTATCAAAACTCAATAATATTCCGGTGTTTGTCGATGAAGCCATTTATGTTCGTTGGTCTCAGGTAATGAAAAACGAAGCCAGTCTTCGTTTCTTACCCCAAACGGATGGTAAACAACCTCTTTTTATGTGGTCTACCATTCCCCTTTTCAAGCTTTCCGACGATCCTCTTATAGCCGGCCGTCTTGTCTCGGTAGCAACCGGTTTCGGTACTCTTCTGGGCATCGGCTTTCTCGCCTACCTAATTTTTGGTGATCTACTGGTTGTTTCTTTGTCGATGTTGGTTTTTGCCATTCTGCCATACTCTGTTTTCTTTGATCGTATGGCCCTAGCCGACTCGATGCTTGGTATGTTTGGTATCTGGTCTCTGGCTCTCTCTATTCTTTTTGCTAAAACAAACAAACTCGATCATGCCATGCTTCTGGGTTTTGCCATTGGCGGAGGACTCCTCACCAAGTCTCCTGCCATTATGTTCTACCTCTGGCTCGGTCTGTCTTTACTTTTCTTTTTTAGACCCAAAGGCAACAAAATCAAAACCTTGGGTAATTTATCGCTCGGTCTCCTTGCCATCGTCATTATTTCCCAAGCCATGTACGGTATTCTTCGCTTGGGACCGGCTTTTGAAATGATTGGCGCCCGCAACCAAGACTACTTGTTCACCTGGAGGGAAGTTCTTAGCCATCCTTTTAGTCCTTTAGTCGGCAATCTCAAAACAACTGCAAACTGGCTTTGGTTACTTTTTTCACCAACTCTTCTTCTTGCTCTAATCTTTGGACTTATCACCAAAAAGACGAGAATTTTATCAATATTTTTAATTATTACTTCTCTTCTTCCCTTGGTTGCCCAAGCCGCTATCGCCAAGGTCTACACCAGTCGCTATGCTCTATTTGCTGTTCTTCCTCTAATTCCGGTTATTGGCTTTGGTCTTCACTGGTTAGTTACCAGAAAAGGAATCCTTATCAAACTTTCTGCAATTGTTCTCCTGCTCGTCCCTCTCATCTTTTCTCTTCTTTGTGTTTTTGCACCCACCAAAGCTCTTCTTTCCTACGATATGCACACGGGATATCTCGAGGAATGGACGGCCGGCTGGGGTCAAAAAGAAATTGCCAATTATTTAATTGATCTCGAAGCAAAAGGGGAGAAGATCGTTGTTTTTACCGAAGGCTTTTTTGGCACTCTTCCAGACGGACTTCAAATTTACACTAACGGTCACCCCAACATCACCGTTGTTGGTTCCAATCCCTACGTTGGTGCCGTCCCCGAGGGCTTAGTCAACTCTTCACCAAACAATGCTCGTTTCTTGGTGATCAATAAATCCAGGAATCATCTCAACGCTGGTTCTCTGGATACCTTAACTCTCATCAAAGAATTTCCCAAACCGGCTCGTCTGGATGGTACCCAAGAAGTGCTTCAGTTCTATCGCTATCAGCTTAACTCTCTATAATGAATTTAATGTCGCGTCTACTAGTCAATTTGCTTTCTTCTCTATGGAAACTGACCAAACGTTTCCGTATTGAAATTTTGCTTATTGTTCTTCTTTTACCTTCAGTCAGTAGTCTTCTTCAACCGGGATATTTTTCCATGCATGACGACCTTCAGGTTTTTCGTCTCTTTGAACTCAACAAATGTTTCCAGGATGGCCAGATTCCTTGTCGTTGGGTTCCAGATGGCGGTTTTGGTTATGGCTATCCGTTAATGCAGTTCTATCCTCCCATGCCTTACTATCCTATGGAGCTCATGGTCATGCTTGGTCTTGGTTTTTTCTGGCCGGTAAAGATTATGTTTATTCTTGCCTTTATTTTCTCTGGTCTCGGTATGTATTATCTTGCCAAAGAGTTTTTTGGCAAATGGGGAGGAATCCTCTCGGCTCTTTTTTATGTCTATGCCCCGTATCACTCGGTTGATATCTATGTTCGCGGTGCCCAAAATGAAGCCTGGGGTATGGTTTGGTTTCCCTTTGTTTTACTTTATCTTTACAAGTTAATAACCAAAAAGTTTTCTTGGACTACCTTTATCCTCCTGGCGGTTTCACTTTTTGGCCAGCTCACATCGCACAATGTTATGACCATGGTTTTTGCTCCCACTGCGATACTTTGGGCAATCTTCTGGATTATTAAAACCAAAAATTATCTTTCCATCAAACACTTATCGCTGTCTGGAATTTTAGGTGTTGGTCTCTCGGCTTTTTTCTTTATCCCCGTCGTTTTGGAACAAAAATTTGTCCACGTCGATTCGATGATGTCCGGCTACTTCAACTACATGGCTCACTACGCCGACATTAATCAAATGTTTCTCTCCCGTTTCTGGGGGTATGGCGGTTCCACCTGGGGGCCGGAAGACAATATGTCTTTTTCCATCGGTCAGTTCCAATGGGTAGTAGCTCTCATTGCTTCGGCCATTGCTCTTTTCCAAATTAGAAAACAAAGAGTCCTTTCCCTCATGATTCTGATGATGGTCGCGTTTGGTTTTGTTTATGCCTTTTTAGCTCACGGCAGATCGATCACCATCTGGAATAATCTGCCTCTGCTCCAATATGCTCAGTTCCCTTGGCGTCTGGTAGCTTTAATTGTTTTTTATTTTTCTTTTGTTGCCGGTTATCTCACTACAGTTAAATTATCTCCGTTACTCAAAAAAATACTTTTTGTCGCCATTACCCTAGGACTTATTAACTGGAACATTTATTTCTTCCAAATCGAAAGACCAGTCAGAGTCACCATCGGAGAAAAGATGGCGGGTCGTCAATGGGAGCTCCAAGTCACAGGTGGCATCTTCGACTATCTTCCTAGAACCGCCGAGTTTCCTCCTGGAGCCCCTGCCTTTACTATTCCGGTTTACTCCGAAGGTCTTGGTGGTATCCAATACTTTACTTCCGGTACTAACTGGATGAAGTTTAATGCCATCGTTTCGACTCCCCAAGCCAAGGTTACCCTGCCACTATTAACTTTCGAAGGGTTAACAACCAAGGTTGACGGTAAAAAAGTCACCACTACTCATGACGAACTTGGCCGAGTCATCGTCGACCTTACAGAAGGTAACCATACCGTCTTCGCTAAGATAGGTTACACTCCAATTCGTCTTCTTTCCGATTTAACAACTCTAGCTTCGATTTTAATATTAATAAAACTAGCTCAATATGCTCGACGCCGCACCTGACGAACCACAAGTTCTTGAGTACCAAGAAGTTAAAAGCCGCTCGGTATCCGGAGTACTAGCTCTTATTTCTCGCACTTTCATTGTTCAGATAATCTCGTTCATCTCGACCTTAGCGCTCACCATTTTTCTCGACCCCAACATTTATGGCATCTTTTATCTTGTTTCTTCAGTTGTCAATTTCTTAGCCTATTTTTCCGATGTTGGCCTTGCCGCCGCTCTAATTCAGAAGAAGGAAGTTGTTACCAAGAAAGATCTTGCTACCACCTTCACCGTTCAGCAGATCTTGGTTTTTCTCCTCCTCCTGATTTTATTCTTAGCCCGTCCCCTTATTCGTTCTCAATACAACATTGACCAGTTAGGTATGTATCTTCTCTATGCTATGGGAATTTCGTTATTTTTAAGTTCTCTCAAAACCATTCCTTCGATCATGCTCGAGAGAGAAATTAAATTTAATAAATTAATTCTCCCCCAAATTATTGAAACCTTGGCCTTCAATTTTGTCGCTGTCTTTTTTGCCTGGAAAGGTTTTGGCGTTACCGCTTTTACTTATGCCGTTCTGGCGCGAGGAATAGTTGGTTTAGTTACTATGTATATTGTCTATCCCTGGAAACCGATGCTCGGCATTTACCGCGACTCACTCAGCTCACTTCTTCGCTTTGGTCTGCCTTATCAAGCCAACACTTTCCTGGCAGTATTAAAAGATGATGGTATGACCATCATCCTCACCAAAATCATCGGTACCACGGGCTTGGGATATATCGGTTGGGCAAGTAGATGGGCAGGTCTTCCTCTCCGCATTGTGATGGATAATCTCACCAAAGTTTCCTTTCCTACCTTTGCGAGACTCCAGCACGACAAAGAAAAACTCGCTCGTGCCGTTGAAGTTAGTTTGAAATATATGTGCCTGGCTGCTTTTCCCGTTCTTGTCGGCATGGGCTTTTTTGCTCTACCTTTGATAAACATCATTCCCCAATACACCAAGTGGTTGCCTGCTCTCATACCCCTCTATATCTATCTCTACAACTCCGCCTGGGCCAGTATTTCCACCAGTCTCACGAACCTTCTCAACGCTACCGGTCATATCAAATCCACCTTTAAACTAATGCTCATGTGGACGGGACTTACCTGGATCACTATGCCTTTCCTGGCTCTTAAATTCGGTTTCCTGGGAGTCTCCTACGCCGTTGCCATTATCGCCACTTCATCACTAGTTACGATTCTCCTCGCCCGAAAATATGTCGACTTCAATTTATTAAACATTCTCAAAACACCACTTTTTGCTACCTTATCTATGAGTTTATTTCTTTCAGTCTTTATTCGCTATGGTACTTCGGTTTTCAATCTCGTTACTATCGGTATTTTCTCCGCCACCATTTATTTCAGCTCGGTTATTCTTATCGAAGGCATCTCCTTTTTTACCAATACCCTAAACTACTTTAAAATAAAACATGTTTAAAAGACTGCTCTACTTCCTACCTATTTTTCTATTCTTCGTTTTGGTTAAGGGAGCCTTCGCCTGGGTGCCGCAGACTTTTGTTACCGTCTCCAATCCGGTCAGGGGCTATGATGGTTGGACACTTACCGAACAAAATCCATTGGACCTTCCCCAATTTCAACTTCAGGAGGCTTCTCGTTCGGGACTTCCGGTTACTTGGCTACTTCGTTTTGACGCAGTAGAAGATGCCACCATATCAGCTTTCTTTAAAAATCTCATTAACACCAACAAAACCCAGTTCCTTGGCGCTTTCTTGGAAGTAACTCCTTCCCTTACGAACGCTGCGGGTATTGGCTACCCCAACGGCATCACCATTTTTGGTGCCAATCGCATTTTTCTCTCCGGATATTCACAAACCGATCGAATGAAGTTGATAGACACTTACATGAACTCTTTCTTTGGTCGATATGGTTTTTACCCCAAGTCTGTCAGTGCTTGGCATCTGGATAGTTTTTCGCTTGAGTATCTTCAAAAAAAATACTCCGTCTTAACCGCCATGAACTGTGATGAACAGTACTCCACCGATCACTATCGTCTTTGGGGAGGTTACCTAGGTAGTCCTTACTTTCCGGACAAAAACAACTCCCTAATACCTGCTCAAAGTCTAAACAACCGGGTAAATTTAACTATGGTTCGCTGGGCCCAGCGAGACCTATTTAATTTTTACGGCAAAGGACTTGTTTCCGCTTATTCTGTCCAGGTAAATGACTATCTTGGTGTGGGTCAAGATACTGCTTATTTCAACAAACTCCTCGCTCTCTACAGCCAGCACAACTTCAACGAGCTAACCTACCTTAACGTTGGCTTGGAAAACGATTATCCTATCGCCGATTATCGTCAGGAAATCATCAACTCTTACAACTCTCTCGTCAAGAACAAAGATCTTTACGGTCTAAACTTTATCGACCTAGGAAATTTTGGCGACTTATTTAAAGCCCGCTATCCCGAAAGCAGCCCAGCTTATTTTTATCGCACCAAAGACCTGACGGAGAAACAGCCTGGTGAAGTCTTTTGGTATCAAAGTCCTTACTACCGCATTGGTCTTAAAGCTCAAGATGGCAAGACCAAAGTAGTCGATCTTCGTATTTATAACAGGGGAATTTATGAGGACTATCTCGTTACCCCCAATCATCAAGCCAGTCTGTATCTTGATATTCCTTCAGCCATCGACTCGGTCAAGTTTCCGGGATCCGAGTTGACTCTTGATTTTGATTTGACACGGTTCCTTACTGTTTACTCAAAGCAATGGGATCTCTGGCAAATTTCCTTGGAAAAAGATAAACAAAAAATTACCTTCTATCCCGACTCTATCACTTTCACTAATCTTTCTGTTCCCCAAGTTGAGTATCAGGGTCTAAAGGCAACCAAAAATAAAAACGACGTTACCTGGAAAGCCGCTCCCTACACCCCCTTCCAAGACACCTATCGCTATTCCTGGTTTTTCTGGATTGTCCTTATGCTTGCCCTCATCATTGTCATCAAAAAGATTCGCCACCAAGGACCACCAAAAATTTCCTTACCCCTAATTGTCGGTCTTGTCTGTGTTGCCATCCTCAGTCTTACCGTCATCAAAAGCGGTTTGGTTTACTCTTTTGGTCTTGGTTTTTGGGGACCCAATGGCCACGACGCTATTTTTCATCTCTCTCTTATCGAAAAGTTTGCTCAAAATCCTTTTAATCTTGATCATCCCCAGTACTCCGGCGTTAAGTTGACTAATTATCACTTCGTTTTCGACTATCTCTCAGGTATCATCGTCCGCCTTTTCCAAATGCCCGCAACCACCTTCTATTTTCGAGTTGCCCCCATAATTTTAGGACTTGTTCTTGTCTTCCTTCTCAACAAGCTTATGACCAAGTGGCACTACTCTTCTTGGGGAAAGTCAATCTCCTTCATTTTGGTTTTTCTGGGCGGCTCTCTTGGATTTATCCCTAAACTCCTTACCGGTCAAGACGTTTTTTCCGGCGAGTCCGCTTTCTGGGTGAATCAGTCTGCCTCGCTTTTTCTCAATCCACCCTTTGCTCTTTCTCTTGTCTTTTTACTACTTTTTTTGCTTAACATCCAAAGCGAGGGGAAGATTAAGCTTGGTACCTTCCTTAAATTAATTTTCTTTGGAGCCATTCTTTCCCAAACAAAAGTTTATGCCTTTGTTCTTCTTGCCGGAGCCCTTTTCTTCTGTCGAAAAATTAAAGTCTTGTCTGGAGTTGTTCTCCTCGGCACTCTTTTTACCCTTCCCTTTACCTCGTTTTCCGGTTCACCTTTTCAATTTGATCCCCTTTGGTTCTCCAAAAGTCTATTTGCCTCCTTTGACCGTTTTTACTGGCCAAAGTTTGTCGAAGCCTGGCAAGCTTACGAAGCCACGGGAAACTTCCCCAAACTCCTTGCCGTAAATATATTTGCGACAGTAATCTTCTTTATTGGTAATCTTAATGTCAGAATTCTTGGACTACTTGGACTCAAAGGATATAAAACCAAAGATCTCTCTGAAAAATTAGTCGACTGGATAATCATTATTGGTTTGTTGCTCCCTCTCTTTATTGTCCAAAAAGTAAATCCTTGGAACACTATTCAATTTACTTACTACTCCCTTTTCTTCCTCGGCCTTATCTCCGGACCGGTAATTGTGCAACTATTTAATAAAGTGAACTCGACTATCGTTAAAATTATCATTGGTATCCTGCTTCTCTTTATCGGTACCGCCACCAGCATCGGTACCCTTAAAGATTACTTTGGTCGTTTCTCTGCCTCGACCACGAGTTTTAGTGAAATTGCCGGTCTCGAGACACTAAGGAAACAGCCCAAGGGGATTGTCCTTACCCCGATGTATCTTAAATCTGGATGGAACGTCACCCCCAAGCCTCTTTATGACTACGTCTCAACAGCCTATGTTTCCGCCTTCTCTGGTCAGCCGGAATTTATCTCCGATACTATTAATTTAGACATCACCGGTTTCGACTACAAAGAACGTAGTAGACAGGTTCAGCGTTTTTACAACACCCTAGACAGAACTTGGGCAAGAAGCTTTTTACAGGAGAATAACATAAGATATATTTACGAGACACCTTTCCAGTCAATCAAAATTAATCCCATTGATCTCTCTCTGACTTTGATTTTTGACTCAGGAGGCATCAAAATCTATCAAACAGACCAATATGTCCAAAATTAATATCTCAGCCGTTGTCAACACCAGGAACGAAGAAAAAAATATCGAAGACTGTTTAAAGACTCTTCATTTTGCTGACGAGATCATCGTGGTTGACATGGAGTCGGAAGATAAAACAAAACAAATCGCCAAAAGTTACACTGACAAAGTCTTTGATCACAAAATGGTTGGCTACGTCGAGCCGGCCAGAAACTTCGCTATAAGCAAGGCTATCGGCAACTGGATCCTCATCGTCGATGCCGATGAACGCGTCCCTAAAACTCTTGCCAGGAAACTCATTGAAATCACCGAAGAAAACGACTGCGACTTTGTGAGAATTCCTAGAAAAAATCTCATTTTTGGACAATGGACCCAACACTCACGTTGGTGGCCGGACTACAACATTCGCTTTTTCAAAAAGGACACCGTTGAGTGGCAAAATGAAATCCACTCCATTCCGGTAACTACCGGTATAGGGGTAAATCTCGATGCCGACGAAACTTTTGCCATAGAGCACCATCATTACAATACGATTGACGAATATTTCGAGAGAGCTCTTCGTTACTCTACTCAACAAGCCAAGGAATTAATTTCTTCCGGTTACAAGTTTGACGCCAAGGATCTCATCATCAAACCTATTGGCGAATTCATTAATCGTTTCTTTGCCGGCGATGGTTACAAAGACGGTCTTCATGGTTTAGTTCTTGCCTTTTTACAAATGTTCTCTGTCATGCTCATCTACTTGAAGATCTGGCAGCACGAAGGTCACGAACCCAAAAAAGCCAGTCTCTTCACCCCGGTCTGGCAAAAACTTTTCTTGGAAAAATTCAAAGAACTTCGTTACTGGTACCTCACCGTCCTCATCCAATCTGAACCTCAAAAAGTCAAACGTTTCCTTCTGAAACTCACTCGCAAACTTTCAAAATGAAAATTGGTTTCATCACAATAAACTTTCATAGTGACCAAGATACTCTTGATGTCGTAAAACAGCTCGAGAAAAATGCCCTCCCTCTTGCAGTTACCTCCACAGTCTACGTTGTCGACAACGAGGGGTCGGAAAATCTCAAGGAAAAAATAAAAAAACATTCTCAGGCAATTTACGTTGCAAGTCCGGGTAATATCGGCTTTGCGGCAGGCAACAATCTTGGGTTCAAAAAAGCCCTTGAGGATGAATGTGATTTAATTGTGTTGATAAATAACGACACAATTGTTCCGGAAGATCTTATTCTTAAAATTCTCGCTTCGCCAATAGCCGATCCAACAACTGGAGCTGTTGGCGGCTTAATTTATTTCGCCAAGGGTTTCGAGTTTGAAAGTAAATATAAAAAAGATGAACTAGGAAAAGTCATTTGGTATGGGGGAGGAGAATATGACTGGAACAATGTTTACGCCAAACATCTTGGCGTTAACGAAGTCGATAAAGGTCAGTACGATGGCCAAAGAGAAACAGACTTCATTACCGGTTGTCTGTTTATTACCAAAGCTGAAGTTTTGGAAAAAGTTGGACTCTTTGACGAGCGTTACTACCTCTACTTCGAAGACTCAGACCTGGGATTAAGAATTAAAAAAGCCGGCTACAAACTCATCTTTGACTCCAATATAAATCTCTGGCACAAAGTCGCCCAAAGCTCGGGCATCGGTTCACCCCTAAACGATTATTTTTTAACCAGAAACAGACTTGTCTTTGGTATGGATTACGCCCGTACTCGTACCAAGATCGCCCTTATGAAAGAGGCTGTCAAGAAACTCTTTGTTGGTACCAAGGCCCAAAAGCTAGCGATTTGTGACTTTTATATGAGAAAATTAGGCGGCGGTTCCTGGATAAAAAAACCATGAAAAAAATCTCAGTCATCATTCTAGCCAAAAACGTTGCCAATGAAATAATTCCGGCTCTCAAGACTTCACAGTTTGCTTCGGAGATCATTGTCGTCGATACTGGTTCAACCGATAACACGATTGAAATTTGTCGAAAACTCGGCGCCAAGATTGTTCACACTACCGGAGATAGTTTTGCCAAATGGCGCAACGACGGGGCCAAAGAAGCCAAAGGAGAATGGCTATTGTATCTCGACTCCGACGAACGTATTCCTGTAAAGCTGGCTAGAGAAATCCTTTCCACTCTCGAGGCACCCCAACACCAAGCCTATACCATCAGCCGCTACGAAATTTTCTTAGGCAAACATCTCCAACACTGGGGGGATCCACGTGTTCTCCGACTTATGAAAAAAACCGCTCTCAAACGTTGGGAGGGTAAACTCCACGAACAACCAAAAATTGAGGGAAAGATAGGTAATCTTCATCATCAAATGGTTCACCTCTCTCACAAAAACATCGACGAAAAAGTTCCTAACACTCTAAACTGGTCTAAATTTGAAGCCAAGATGCTTCTCGACGCCGGTCATCCACAAATGAAAGGTTGGCGCTTTATCAGAATTATGTTCACCGAATTTTGGTATCGGGCGGTAAAACAAGGACTTTGGAAAGATGGTACTGAAGGCTGGATAGAAATCATTTATCAGATGTTCAGTAAATTTATGACCTACGAAAGGTTATGGGAAGCGCAACGAAAACCTTCATTGTCAGAAACATATAAAAAAGTCGACGACGATTTATTACAGGAATGGCAACAGGAAAACAAATGAAAAAAGCCTTAATTTTTGATCCATATCTTGACACCCTCGGAGGAGGGGAGCGTTATGCTCTTACTTTTGCTCAATCTCTATTAAACTCCGGCTTCCGGGTTGAGGTTGCCTGGAAAGACGCCGAAACTTTAAAGAAAGCAGAAGAAAGATTTGGTCTAGATTTGTCAGGAATAAAAATAAATAAGAAAGCTTACGAACTTTGTACTAGTAATACTTCCCTATTCCGTAAATTTCTTTTTACCATTCGCTACGGTCTTATTTTCTGGGTTAGCGATGGCAGTCTACCGTTTCTATTTTCCCGAAACAATTTAATCCATTTTCAAGTTCCTTTCAAAACCATTGGTGGTAATACCTTTGTCAATAGAATCAAAACGCTTTTCGTTCACAAGTTCGTTTACAACTCTCGTTTCACTGCAGATGTTCACGAAACCTATTTTCCCAAAAACAAAAGCTTTATTCTCTATCCCCCGGTAGACACGGAAAGTTTTCTCCCCGGTAAAAAAGAAAATATCATTTTGTCGGTTGCCCGTTTCGATTCGCCCAGTCACTCCAAACGGCAGGACGTTCTGATTGATGCCTTTAAAATTCTCCACAAGACCTCTCCGGACTACCAGTTATTTTTAGTTGGTGGTAGCCACGTGGAATCGGATACCTTAGAAAAACTGAAAGAGCAAGCAGGTTCCCTTCCCATTAAGTTTGTTGTTAATCCCGACTTTGATAAATTAAAGAGCCTTTATGCCAAGGCAAAATTCTTCTGGCACGCAGCAGGCTACGAAATTGATGAAAAAGAAGATCCTGAAAAAGTTGAGCACTTTGGTATCACCACGGTCGAGAGCATGGCCGCTGGTTGTGTTCCTGTTGTCATCGGTAAAGGGGGACAAAAGGAAATTCTTTCTGAAGATACCGGTTTCCTCTGTATAAACGCCGGAGAAATAGCGCAATCGACAACAATATTAATTAAAAATTCTTCTCTTTACGAAAAAACAAGAGAAAACGCCAAGGAAAGATCAGAAAAATTCTCCCTCAAGGAATTTAACAAAAAAATTCTCACCTTAATCTGACATGGTCTCGATTTTTAAAAAGCTTCATCCTTTAACCCTTATCTTTTTCGCTGCCCTGGTTTTAAGTCTTGTCATTAAGATCCTTTCCGTTTGGGGCAACAACTTTCCTTTAACCTATGACCAAGGTCGTGATCTAGTCGATCTTCGTCAGATGGTCATTACCCACACACCACGGCTTGTAGGGCCGACCACAAGTATCAACGGAGTCCTTCTCGGACCCTTCTATTATTATTTTCTCTTGATTCCTTTTTTAATCTTCGGCGGCAGTCCTATGGCCATCGTCATCTGGCAGATTATCTGGTACCAGTTGGCAGTACTTATTTTATGGTTTGTCCTTAAGAAAAAATCTCTTACCCAGGCAAACTTGGTTGGTATTGTTTTATCTCTTCTTCCGACAGGTTTTTACACCGCCCGTTATTTTTGGAACGCCAATGCTATGCCAATTTTTACCATTTTATTTATTGCCACTCTTGTCTATTCGCAAGAAAATCGCTCCCCGAAAAAATCATTTCTTGTCGGTCTAATAAGCGGTCTGTCTCTACAGGTTGAAGCCGCCTTTGGTATCCTCTTTTTCCCCTTTACCCTACTTTTCTTTTTGTTAAAGCGGTTTTCCTTTAAAAATATTTTTGCCAGTATCGTTGGTTTTGTTATCACTCTTCTTCCTCAGGCTCTTTTTGAAATGCGCCATGATTTTCTAATGACCAAGACGCTTCTAGCTGAGTTTACGGGTAAGGCTGCTATCCTGGGAGAAAAGCTATCTTTTAGCGACCGTTTACCTGAAAGAGAGCTTCGTTTCATTAATACCCTAAGAGATACCAACCATATTCCTTTCGAAACTCTTTCAATTATTTACCCTATCCTTCTCGTTTTGGGAATTCTGTACTTAATTTCCAAGTACCGGAAGAATATCCCTAACAATCTCACTCTTCTCACCCTTTCATTCTTTATTTTTTCCTGTATCTTTTATCTGTTTTTTCCTCTGGGGATAAAAACCTGGTACATTTTAGGGCTTTCCATTCCGGCAACTATTTTCTTTGTTAGTATTATCGAAAGAATCTTCTCCAAAAATATTTTTGGAAAAATACTGGTCTTTGTATTTATATTTTTTACTTTTCAAAATACTCTCAAAGCCCATCTCGAATATCTTGATAAAAATTTTCTCAAGCCATCGGACAACCCCAGCAATTTAATGAATGAAATCAAAGCTGTCGACTGGGTTTATCAAGAGGCTGGAGGTCAAGGGTTTAGGGTCTATAGCTACTTACCAGCTATCTACGACTATCCCCTTCAACACGTTTTTTGGTGGTACGGAACGAAAACCTATGGTTATCAGCCGGAAGACATAGCCTATCTTCCCGGCCAGCCTGAATATATCCAAAAAGGAGAACGAGCATGGACAAAGAGAAAATTAACCAAAGACGGAACTCCGGTTTTCCTTATTATCCAGGGAGATAGCGAACACTCAGAATTTTTTCAAGGATGGATGGGAAACTTCAGCAAGCTATGTCCTGTCAAAGAAACCAAGATCATCGACAGTCTCAAAGTAGTTAAACTTGTTTCTTGCGTGGAACGATAAACCACACCAGCCAGATAAGAAAACTTACTCCGCTTATTATCACTCCCCATTTGAAACTTTCTGGTTTGTACTCAAAGATTATTTCTCCGTCTTTTATTCCTCGAATGTCTACCGTTCTAAAAGGGGATATCTCGTTTCCAATCTTTGTCCGTTCTCCATTGATTGTCGCTACCCATCCAGGATAATAAGTATCCGCCAGCAGAAGTTTTTCTCCGTCGACATTGCTGAACTTAATAATCACCTTATTATTTTCATAGCTAGTTATAGTTGCATTTCCCTTGGCATCAAAACCATCATTGTAGACAATTCTGGCCCTTTCTTTGTACTTGGTATTTAGAAGCACAGCCACAGCCGGGGTTTGAAACACTCTTTTCCATTCCTTTTCATTTATTCTGTAGTTAATATTATTTCCGGGGAACTCCGCCTTTTCATCTCTCTTAATCGCCAATAAGTACTTCACGTTGTACCTTCCTAGGGCTGTAGCGTCGTATCTTATGGTCTCAGAATATCTGGAAACACCGGATATTGTCGCTTCACCATTTATGTCAAAGTTATATGCTCTTGCATAATCCGAAATTGCCATCGGGTTATATCCTGCCGGATTCATCAATCTGTAAGCCATCCAAGTGTTTGGAGGTAAAATAGCATCCTTTTCTTTATCTACCCTGAACACACTCGAATCGCTCTGGAGAAAGCTGAGTACTTCAGTTGGAGGAAAAGCAAATTCCGCAGGAACAAAAGGAGTGTATTTCCAGCCAAATCTAAAAAGATCGGCTACTACGATAATTAAAACTACCCATTTCCAAATCTTAATTTTTCCGGAAAGAAAGAAAACGACCAGCAAAGATCCTGAAAACAGCAGGGGAAATGCCAAGTTTCTAATACCAATATTCATATTTTTAATATTTGGTTGCAGTAGACCAACTGCGTAGTCTTGAGAAAATAGTCGCAAAGAAACGTAGGTAATACCCAAAGCGACTGAAATAATTAATACTGGAGGCAAAAATAGTCTCAGTTTTTCACTCCACTTCAGCGAAGTAACTGCTTCAATCATTTCCGTCACCAACACACTAATACCCAGCAGATAAATAAGTCCTATTCTTCCCGCTGTACTGGTCCACAGTAGCGGAACTTTAAATTTATACAAAGCCTGTCCGAGAGGCGTATCAAACTGCAGCAACAACGCCAGAATCGATGCCCACAAAAAGAACTTGCCAATTTTAAGTTTTTTATAAAAAAGCAAACCAAAAACCAATCCTACTATCCCAATCATCCCAGCATAAGTAACCGTTTCGTGGTAGTTAAAAAATCCCCAAAAATTTCCGGTCGAAGGATTTCCAAAATAATCCGGCGCTACAAGAGTGACCAAATTTTCCGGTGGTAATAATCCATAGTTAAACTGAAAAAGAGAACTTTCTTCAAAACGAATACTGAAGTTCATTAGCTCCATGGTTGGGAGAAGCTGAACCGCGCTAAAACAAACAGAAAGGAAAATCGCTAAGAAAAAAAACGTATTTAGTTTAATATTTTTTATTCCAACTCGATAAACGTAGTAGCAGATAGTCAAAATTCCGGCGTAGATTATTGACTGCATATGACCTGCCGTCACCATCAAAAAAAACAGTGGGGAAAGCCACAACAATATTTTTCGATTGTTTTTATTAATTGTTTTTTCAATGGTTAAAAGCACCAGGGGAATCCAGATCATCGTAAATCCGGCGTTCACAAACTGAGACCATAATATGGAAAATCCTCCGAATGCATAAACTATCGAGACGATAATCGCTGCCTCAGTTTCCTTTTTAATCGATTTCAAATAAAGATACATGGCCACTACCGACCCTACCGATTGAGAAATTACCATCCAAGTCCAGCCACTAGTAGCACCAAGAAATACCATCAATAAATTAAACGGATTCAGTGGTCCACTTTGAAAGTTAGCAAACATTGGTTCACCGGAATATGAATAAGGATTCCATAAAGGCATTTGCAGGTGAATAAAAGAACTTACGAGATATTCTTTCCAAATATATATTTGTGAAAAAATGTCAGAGATTAACGTGTTTTTTACCGGAACACCAACAGCATATCCCCATTTATATTCCAACCAAGGAAAATAAGCCCCGACGAGCAAATCACCAGGAAAAGGAATTAAACCTTTAAAAAAGTACTGCCAGAAAAAACCCAAGGCAATTACAGTCAATAGGAATATTGGAAGTAGCTTGATTAGTTTGTTTTTCACTCTAACCACCATTCTAACATCGAGATTGATATACTTAGAAAGATGATTGGAAAAACGATAGATATTATTATTTCTAGCTACAACGCCAAGAGTCTGCTGGAAAAAAATCTACCTGAAGTGGTTAAGTTTTCGGGAAATGCCGGAATTATCGTTGTTGATGATGGAAGTGACGACGGTACCTTGGAATTTCTAAAGGAGAAATTTCCTCAAGTAATTTGTCTCCATCACGATAAAAATCAAGGTTTCAGTAAGTCCATGAACATTGGTATCGGTTACTCTCAAGCAGACTTCGTCGTTTTTCTAAACAACGATGTCGTACCGCTTAAAGGCTACCTCGAAGAATCCCTCAAATACTTCGTCGACAAGGATATTTTAGGTGTTTCCTTCAACGAAAAAAACTCTTCATGGCCAAAAGTCAGCTGGCATGGAGGTAAATTCCAATTCACTAGGGGAGAAGACAAATCTGTAGCCTACTACGCCGGTTGGTTATCCGGAGGCAGCGCCATGCTAAGAAGAGAACTTCTGGTTAAGCTTCATAACTTCAACGAAATTTACTCACCGGGATACTGGGAGGACATTGATCTCGGTTGGCGGGCTTGGAAGTCCGGTCTGAAGATTCTCTGGATTCCGGATGCTCATGTTCTTCACCAGCACGAGTCTAGCTTCAGTAAACTCGACCCTCATTTTGTCAGTACCATAAAACAGAGAAACGAACTCCTCTTTATCTGGCAGAACTTTTCCGAGAAACGCTTTACTATTTCTCATCTTTTGTTCCTGATTACTCACTCAATTAAACACCTCGGATATCTTCGCATTATTTTCCTTGCCCTCAAAGAATATCTAGCCAAAGGTAAAAAAACCAAGGGAATTCTTTCCGACTCCCAAGTCCTCGGTTTAATCAACAAACCCTATGAGCATTGATCTCTCGATAATTACCGTCGGCTTCCGTTCTGAAAAGACCATTGGTCCTTTTCTGGACTCAATTAAAAAATCCAAAGACGGACTAAACAAAGAAATTATTGTCGTCGACAACTACCCCTCGGACCGTTGTGCTGAGATAGCCAAAAAACACCCCCTCAAGCCCAAAGTTCTCATCAACACTGAAAACGTCGGTTTTTCCAAAGCCATTAACCGAGGAATTAAAGAGTCCAAGGGTAAATATATTCTTATCATTAATCCCGACACTGGAATTAAGGGCTCAGCGATAAAGCTTCTTTATGATTTTGCCGAGGCTCATCCCGTTCTCGGCGCCGTCGCCCCCAAACTTCTCTATCATGATGGAAAAACTCAGCCCTCCATCTATAAGTTCCCCACTATTTGGAATGCTTTCAGATACTATTTTCTAGGTTGCAAAAACTGTTTCAACAAATACTATCCGGGGAACAAAACCACTAAAGTCGATGTTGCTGTTATGGCCGTTTTTTTGGTTCCCCGAGCCACTATTAATCAAGTTGGTGGTCTAGATGAGCGCTTCTTCCTTTACTACGAAGACATCGAGTTCTGTCGCCGGCTCAGAAAATTCAAACTTCCGGTTTACTACTACCCCAAGGCCGTGGTTATGCACCTTCATGGTGCCAGCGGTAGTTTTAGCTCTCATCTTTCTAGCCCACTAGCCAAGTCAGCTCAGATTTATCACGGCAAGTTTGGCTCAAATGCACTAAACTTTGTCTTATGGGCAGGCCAAAAGTGGCAAAAATTAATTAAAAAAGTATCATGGTCAAAAAAATAACCACCAAGTTCTTTTTACCTTTAATCATCCTCGGTATTCTTCTCCAGCTTTTTATCTCCGTCACGACTTATCATCCGGACCTGCGCGCTTTTGTCCTGGCCTCCAAATTTATTGGTAGGGGAGAGGTCCTCACCTTCTACGATCACGTTGCCAAACTTCCCCAAGGAGATCTGGTTAAAAAAATCTACAATGACGACATCTTCATTTATCCACCTCTTGCTTACCTCATTCCCGCCGCAATCCAAGTTCCTTTTATGGGAGTCATGGCCAAAGCCGTCGACATCATCACTCTAGACGACAACGCTCTTTTCCAAGGCTACTTCGCCTATCTTCCTCTTCTTATTTTTAAACTCCCCTTCCTACTTTTTGGTTTTCTCACACTAATCTATCTTCCTAAGCTATTTAAAAACAAAGAACAAGGACGTCTATCTCAACTAATCTGGCTGTTCGCCCCAGTCACCATCCATGTTGCCGCCGGTATCGGTCAAGTTGACACTATTCTTACTTTTTTCTTGCTTCTTGCTCTTATTTTTCTTAAAAAAGGATCTTACGCATGGGGTTCTGTTTTTGTGGCTCTTTCAGCCCTCATCAAACCATTTGGCCTAGCTATTCTTCCTCTGATCGCCATCAAAGTGTTCAAAGAAAAAGGATTTAAAAAAGCACTTCTTGCCATTCTACCCGGTGTCGCTGTTTGGCTCGCTTTTATTCTGCCTTACATGGGCTCTCCCGCCTTTAAGATGTATGCGCTCCTGGCCTCTCTAGCCGAAAAATCGACCTTCGCCGGTATTGCCATCTCCGGAGGAACAGTTATCCCTTGGCTTTACGTCGTTTACATTTTGATTGCCATTTATCTCTACTCAGGCAAACTCAGCCTTATCCACTCCATTGGCCTTACTATTCTTTCTACCCTGGCTTTTAATCACTTCCATCCTCAGTGGTTTCTCTGGTTCATGCCCTGGCTTCTCTACTACTCAATTACCTCAGGTAGACACTATCTTTGGATTATGCTGATTCTTTTCTGGACGGTTATCTGGCTTTCTTTTGATCCTTCTCAAAGTATTGGTATGTTTCTTTCACTAAAAGACACCTTCACTCCGACCACCATAAACCCCATCCAAAACTCAAGTCTTATTTTGTTTGCCAGGGCCGGACTAGTTGCCTCACTAATATCACTACTTTATGACCGAAACATCCAAGACTAAGCGTTTTTTTTGGATCATCCTCATTTTAGGTCTGATAATTAGACTTGTCCTGGCCTACTTCCAGTACTCCGGAGACATAAAAAATCATTTTGTCTGGGGTAACGGCTTCTTGGAGAATCCAGTTGATTTCTATTCTCGTCATTTTCCAGGCTACAACGATCCCAACTATCCACCCTTAGCCATTATTTTTTTCGCGGCGGCCAATCTTCTTTATCAGGCATTCAGCGGTCTCTTTTTGTTTCTCAACAGAACTTTCAGTTTCTTTCCTTCATTCCTTGTTCCTCTTATTACTCACGAAAATATGCGTTACGCCTTCCTCAAACTCCCGGGGATTATTGCCGACATTTTTACTTTCACGATAATCTACAAGTTTCTTACCAAACAAAAATCAAAAAGGCCATTACTTCTCGCCGGGCTTTATCTTTTTAATCCTGCCGTCATCTACATCTCCTCAGTCTGGGGTCAAATAGAGCCCATCACCAATCTTTTCCTCGTCTGGTCTCTTTATCTTGCCGTTTACTCTCCTCTCCGTTACTTCTCAATTTTGGTTTTTGCCCTTGGAGTACTCACAAAACAAACCACTCTTTGGTTTGGGCCACTGTACTTAATTCTTTGGTTAAAGCAACTGACGAAAGATGAAGTTTTCAGGGGTCTGGTTCTTTCGCTTGGAGCTTTTTTTGCTTCCTTCCTACTTTTTAAAATCGGACCCGGTTCCGCCATCGGAATTTATTTCCAAACTCTTTCCGGTTCTTCCTCTTTAGTTTCCGACGCCGCGTGGAATATCTGGCATTTTATTTTTCCAATAGGAACCGAAGACTCTGTCTTGTTAGGAGGAATCTCAGTCAGAACAATTTCAATAGCAGCCCTTCTCATTTCACTCGGATACTTTTTATTCAAAGAATTGAAAAATTTTTCTATACCCCGTTTTCTTAATCATCTATTTATATGGTCTCTCCTGGTGTTTTTCATTCAGACTAGAGTACATGAACGTCATCTAGCCCCCGCAATTCTTTTTTGCCTTCTTACCCCCGGATTATTTTCAAGATACCTATTAGATTTCTTCGCTCTATCGGCATATCATATGTATAACCTATACTGGAGTCTGAGACTACTATTTATATGATCAACATAATTCTTGTCGGCATCCTATCAATTGCAGCTTTTTTCCGCCTCATTAATTTAAGTTCTCTCCCGATCTCTCTTTTTGGCGATGAGATTGACGTGGGTTACCAAGCCTGGTCTCTAATCACTACAGGGAGAGACTATATGGGCCAACTGCTACCGACATATATTCACAGTCTCTCTGAGTGGCGTGCTCCGCTATTGATGTACCTTACCGCTCCCTTTGTTGGTATTCTTGGGCCAACCACTTTCGCGGTACGGCTTCCGGTTGCTCTTTTGGGCGTTGCCTCCGTTTACCTTTTGTATTTATTAGTCAAACACCTTTCCAAAAACACCACTTTGGCTTTAATCTCCGCCCTTGTTTTGGCTCTCACTCCCTGGCACATTCACTACTCCAGAGCCTCTTTTGAAGTAGTACCTTTAATTTTCCTTCTTCTCTACGGTACTTACCTTTTTGTCAAAGAAAAATACTTCGTCAGTCTCATTCCTTTTGTTTTTACCTTTTATACCTACTCCACCGCCAACATTTTCACCCCGCTATTTGTTCTTGGTTTATTAATCATTTATCGACCCAAGTTAAATTTAAAAAAGAACTGGACCAGACTAATTCTTCCGGCCATCTTAGTTTTACCCATGGTCTACAATGTTTTATTCGGCCAAGCTGCCGGTCGCTTTGGCCTTGTCAGCGTTTTCAACGATCAAAAAATTATCGATCAACTAATCATCAAAAGAACCGACCCCTGGATTAAAACTTCATTCGTCGAAACCATCTTTCACAACAAGTACTTCGCTTACGCTACTGCCATTGGCTCAAATTACATGACATCACTTTCTCCCCAGTTCCTTTTCCTTAAAGGCGATCCTTTTTTCCGTCATTCGATAAGTGAGCAAGGAGAGCTCCTTTGGATTTTTCTTCCCTTCTTTTTCTATGGTCTTTTTACACTACTCAAAAACATTTCGGAGAAGCAAAATAGACTAATTCTTCTCTGGTTGTTTCTCTCACCTCTTCCGTCCAGTCTTACTCAGGGTGGGGGAGATCACGCCACCCGTCTCTTCCTTATGGTTCCCCCTTTGGTACTGGTTACCACCATAGGTTTCTGGGAATTTATATCCAAAATAAAATTTAATAAACTATTTATTCTTATTATTGGTTTACTATTTATACTGTCCTTTGCCAACTACTTTCATCAATACTCCGTCCATTATAAATTCGATTCTGCCAGATTCTGGCAGTACGGTTATGAAAGTATCTTTACTCAATTAAAGTCTGCTCAAGTGGGTGCCAAAAACATCTATATCAACAACACTTATGAACCGTCGCTTCTAAAATTCGCTTTTTATACCAAACTGTCTCCTGCCGAGTTCCAAAAAGATTTTCTAGGTGATCAGCCGGAATCTTATGACATTGGCATTTTTAGAGGTTTCCGTTTTGGAGATAACTATTTCTTTGGTCAGGTAGGTAACCTTGATGATCTCGATAAACTCCTTCAGCCGGGGGATATCTATCTTGCCGCTCAACTCAAAGAAATCCCCGGGGACTGGGACTGGTCAACTACCGCTCCTTTTGGATTAAAAACAATCGGCTTTACTCGAGATCTGTTGAATCAACCGTTATTTACCATCGTCAAGCGTTAAGAAAGGTAAATGTTCAAAAATAAGTCTCTTCTACTTCTTATAGCAATTGTTTTCTTATCTGCGTTTTCTCGTCTATATCACCTCGATATCAATCCGCCCAGTTTATACTCCGACGAGGTAGACATCGGCTATCAAGTCAAGTCCTTTCTCTCCACTGGTAAAGACTATCAAGGAAACAAATTTCCCCTACAGTTTCATTCTTTCTCAGATGTTCGTACTTCACTTCCGATTTACTCCACGGCATTAGTATCTTTTATACCAGGAGTTTCTTTAGATCTGGCAATTCGCTTAACTCCAGCCATTTTTTCTCTTCTTTCCATCATTCTGATCTATTTCCTCACCAACAATCTTTTTGCTTTATTCAAAATAAAAACTGAAAACGGTCTGGAACCGGGGGTTTGGGCCTCTCTTTCCTTATCTCTACTTCCGTGGCACTACACTTACTCCCGTATCGGCTTTGAACTCTCGATGTTATTTTTCTTCGTTTCAGCCGGACTATTTCTATATACCCGATTTCTTCGAAACAAAAACAAGACCTTGCTGATTCTTAGTTTAATAGTTTTATCTCTGGTGCCCATGGTCTACAGTACCGCCAAGCTCTCCGTTATTTTCTATCCCTTAATCCTTTTTCTGATTCCCGGAGGTTACGAATTTTTCAAAAGCAAAAAAGCTTGGGTCTACTTGTTAATCCTTTTTATTCCCCTTGGTATCCTTTTCCTCAATGGGGGAGCCGGCAAGCGTTTTAGCGAAATCTCTATTTTTACCGACCCCACCGCTTCAACCGAGATAGATGTTCTTCGTCAAGCCGATCTTGGTTCAGACGCGCCCGTCGGTTCAACCCCGGATCTAAACACCAAAATCGTCCACAACAAAATAATTTTTATTGTAAACATTCTCACTAAAAATCTCATTAATCCTCTTTCGGGGGGTTTTCTCTTTCTCCAAGGGGACGAAAATCAACGCCACGCCGTCATCGGTTGGGGCATGCTGGAAAAAACTTTAATTATTCCTCTCCTTTTTGGTCTTTATTTTCTTGTCTCGGGAAAACATAAAAGATTTCTAGGGCTTCTTATCGTTCTTTGGTTTTCCGCCACGGTCCCCGCCGCGCTTACTAGAGATGGTTTCAATCACGCCTCGAGAAACTTCATGATGATTCTTCCCCTTGTTTTGCTAATTTCCACCGGCTTTTTCCATCTCTTAAAACTATCCAAACTTTTTACAACTCTTCTCACCATCTTGCTCTTGTTAGAATCCGCTCTTTATTTCCACGACTACTGGTATCACTATCAGTACGACTCTCAGAGAGACTGGAACTATGGTTTGAAAGAGGTCATACTTGAAACCAATAAGTTCCCCGACAAGTCAATTATTATCACCAGAAACTACGAACCACCACTTATTTATTATCTTTACTATGCGGACTTCCCGGCCATCAAGTTCCAAGAAATGTACAAAAATAACACCTTCCTGGAAAAGACTAATCCAAAAACACAAAACATTGAAGGAGAAAAGCTATCGGGAACAAACATCTACTTTGCTTCAATCTTAGATAAAAATTTACCGGACCCATTCCTAATAAAAAATGGAATTTATATTCTTACCTACAATGAGTATCTCGAAACCAATGAACCAAAGCACTACTTAATAGACACCATCAAGTTTCCAACCGGGCTTCCTGTCTTTTATGTTCTCACCACAAACAAACTATAATTAATTTATGAAAAAACCCTTAATCCTTCTGGGAATTATTTTCATCGCCGGTCTATTTCTAAGACTTATTAGTCTCGGTTCTACTCCCTCGGGTTTCACTCCGGACGAAGCCAGCCAGGGATATGCTGCTTACTCCCTACTGCAAACCGGCAAAGACGAATGGGGAATTCCTTGGCCGATAACGAGTTTCCGCGCTTTTGCGGACTTCAGAGCTCCTCTCCAAACATATCTAATGATTCCCTCGATTGCCATTTTTGGTCTAAATGAGTTTGCCGTCAGATTTCCATCGGCTATTTTTGGCAGTTTGGCCATTTTACTTTTATATTTTCTCGCTAAGGCTCTTTTTCCAAAGCAACCGAAAGTAGCTCTTTTTGCCTCTCTTTTCTTAGCCATTTCTCCTTGGCATCTACAGTTTTCTCGAATGGCTCTTGAAGCCAACTACTCTTCCTTCTTCCTCACTGGCGGCTTACTATTTTTTATTCTTGGTTTGTCAAAGCCCAGACTTTTAATTTTGTCAGGGATTCTTTTTGGTCTTGACCTTTATAGTTATCTCGCCGCCAAGATATTTGTACCTTTATTTATTCTCGGCTTGCTCATCGTCTTTAGAGAAAGTTTCCGAGAAATTAAGATCAAATACTTGTGTATTTTTCTCGGTCTTCTTGCACTCTTTGGTGCTCCTCTATATCTTGACTCCTTCTTTGGACCAGGCAACGTCAGGGGCAAGGATCTAATCATTACCAACTTTTCTAAAGAAAACATTAATGAAATCGGCACCATTCAGTATCTTTCACCACTGAATCAACTCAACCCCAAAATTAGTAGGCTCTTAAACAACAAGTTCACTTTTACGGTTAGTCATTTTTATCAAAACTTCCTCAGTTATCTCTCACCCGCCTTTTGGTTCGCCGAAAGCGGCCGAGAAACCACTTACGCCATTATTCCAGGTAGAGGTCTACTCTACTTCTGGATGATGCCTTTGCTTTTTTACGGTATTTATTCTCTTGCCAAAAGAAAAGACAAAACCTCCCTCATCTTTCTTCTCTGGTTATTACTTGGTATTATTCCCGCCGCTATTACGAAAGAAGGCTACCGTCCAAACCGAGCCGGTTCTCTCATGACCTTATTTGAGCTAGTGTCCGCCTTTGGCTTTGTTGAGTTGCTTCAAAACTTCAAGGTGCTAAATAAAACCATCAGCAAAATCATTATTTATCTCACTATTTTGATTTCCTTTGCTTTTTATCTGAACGACTACTTTATTGTCTGGAAAATAAAATATCCTAGCGCCATGTCATACGGCTATCGTGAGTTGGTCTCCAAAGTAAATCAATACCAAAAAGACTACGACAAGGTTGTTATAGACAGAGGAGGGCAGTCTCAAGTATTCTTCGCTTTTTATACCAAAATGAACCCCATAGAGTATCAAACTTACTCCGGAAAATGGTGGCCAATTATCCAAAAGAAAAATCTACTTTTCTTGGATATGATCGATAGTTACACTCTAAAAAATTACACCTTTAGATCTTTCGATGCCTCGGTCGATCTCGTCCCTGGCAACTTAGTGATTATTCCAGCGGCCAAAATGACTGAGATATTAAAATCAAATATTATCGATCAGGTAAACTATCCCGATCGTAACCCCGCCTTTTATTTACTTCACTATGTTCAAAAATAAACCCCTCATTGTCTTGTTCCTTATAACTCTTCTGGGCGGTCTTCTCCGCTTTGCATTTTTGGGTCAAGCTCCAATTTCTCCCAACTGGGACGAAGTCAGTCATGGTTACAATGCCTACTCCATACTCACAACCGGCAAAGACGAATGGGGGATCAGCTTCCCTCTAATATTCAGAGCTTTCGGTGACTTCAAACTTCCTGTTTACATTTACCTCACCACCATTCCGGTCGCTCTCTTTGGTCTTAGTACTTTTGCCATCCGTTTTATCTCCGCTCTCGCTGGGACTCTCGCCATTCCGGGAATTTTTCTTCTAACTCGCGCTCTTTTTCCCGACAAAGAAATAAAATTCAAAAAAATTATCCTTCCTCTCTCGTTGATCTCATCTTTCATCCTTGCTTTTATGCCTTGGCATTTTTTCATCTCTCGTCCTGCACTAGAGGCCAATCTTGCCCTCACCTTTATTATCTTCGGTGCTTATTTCCTGATTAAGGGTCTCGAAAAATCCCAAAATTTCATCCCTTCCGCAATTTTGCTTGGACTCTCTCTACACACCTACAACACAGCTCGAGTTTTTGTTCCCACTCTCTTACTCGCTTTCATTCTGGTTTACTGGAAAAGAATAAAACTTACTAAGGCGGCTATTTTTTCCTGCATTCTTATTGGTTTGTTTGCACTCGTTGTTGCCTATCAATTGTTTTCCGGTTCTGGTACCGCCCGTTACAGCAAGCTTAATATTATTACCGAGTCCACGGCCTATACCCTTGGCCAGAAACGGACCGAAAGCCAGCTTCCCCCTCTTATTGCCAAACTAGTTTTCAACCGGCCTCTATACTTTATTGAAACTGTCATTGGCAACTACTTCAACTATTTCTCACCCACCTTCTTCAACCAAAGTTGGGGAGCTCAGTCTCAGTTTGCTATACCTGGAGTAAATATTGTTGGTCTTCCTGTTCTCATTCTTTTTCTACTCGGCCTTCTCTACTTTATTCGTCGTCCGGGAGAAAAGTCGCTTCAGTTCGTTTTTGCTTGGCTTCTTCTTGCACCTCTCGCTGCCTCTCTCACCGTTGACCCACCGCAAGCACTCCGTCCCAATCCCATGATTCCGGTCATTGTTCTATTCGCTGTTCTGGGAGTCGTTTTGGTTATGGAAAAACTTTCGAATGGTTTAAAAACCCTTGTTTCGCTAGTTATCCTATTCTCCATTCTTCTTAATTTTTCTCTCTATTTAAATAACTACTTCGTTCTCTATCCCAAAACCTACTCCGAGTCTTGGCAGTATGGTTACCAAGAGTTATATCAATACCTAAATAACCAAAAAGATTACCATAAATTCTTTATCACTAAACGCTACGGCGAGCCCCACATTTTTTACGCCTTCTATAACAAATTAGACCCTACCGTTCTTCAAGATACTTCTCGCTCCAAACGTTTTTATCAATCCGAATGGTACTGGACAGACAAAATAGATAATTACTATTTTGTTAACGAGTTTGATATCCCCATCACCAAAATTGAGTCCTTAACCTTGGAAAGTGGCGAAGTCGTTCCCACCAAAGACAGTCTTTTAATCACCACCTCGGGACACGTTCCGGTAAACGCCAACGTTCTCAAGACCATTAATTTTCTCGACGGATCCACCGCCTTTATCATTGCTCAGATGCCATGAAAAAATACTGGCTATTAATTCTTGCTCTTATCATTGGCTCTTTTTTAAGGCTTTATCAGTTGGGGTTGATTCCCAACGCCCTTACCTGGGACGAGGCAGCGGTTGGCTACAACGCCTACTCCATTCTCAAAACCGGTCGGGATGAATACGGTAAATTTCTCCCCATGATTTTTAAAAGTTTTGGCGACTTCAAGCCAGGGCTCTATGTCTATCTCACCATTCCTTCAATCGCCATTCTTGGTCTTACCGAAGTCGCCGTCCGTCTTCCTGGAGCATTTTTCGGCATTCTAGCCATTCTTGGTTTATTTTTATTGGTTAAAGAACTTTTTCGTGAAGAAAAACATGCCCACTTGATTGCTTCATTTTCTGCGCTTGGTCTTGCCATCATGCCCCTTCATGTTCATTTTTCTCGCGGTGCCTGGGAAACCAATGTTTTTTGTACCCTACTTCTTTTTTCCGTCTATTTTTTAATAAGATTTATCCGGTCCGGAAAATATCTAAACTGGTCACTTCTTCTGGCCCTACTTACTCTGATTACTTATCAGGCGGCCAAGATGCTTACACCCATGATTATTGGTTTAACCATTCTTGTTTTCTGGAAACCATTTTTTAACAACTTAAAATCACATCTTCACAAACCACTTAATCTGGTGATTGCTGTTCTCGCCTCGGTATTTATTATCTACATTTTAGTCGGGGCTACTCTGGGTGAAGAAGGTAACCGGCTTAAACGCCTTAGTATTTTTGGTTATCGACCGGAAATAACCCAAGAGACCAAAAATATCGATGGCAACAACCTTCTTTCCCTTTCGCTTTTCCATAATCAATCTCAACTTACCACCAGACTCATAGCCGGCCGTTACCTTAAACATTTTTCACCCAAAGTCCTCTTTTACGAAGGCACAGCCGTCGTGGAAAGGGGACACTTTCCCGGAATGGGTGCCCTTCAACCATTTGATTTTATCTGGTTGATTCTGGGTCTCATTTCCCTTATAAAAATTCGAAACACCAAAGCAACGATACTTGTTTTGGGCCTCCTGTTCCTCTCACCTCTACCCGGTTCTCTTACTCTCTCTGACTACTCCACCGTGAGGAGCCTTTTTATGACCATTCCGCTTGCCATTCTTCTTGGTTTAGGCTACTCATACTCCTTCACCAAATTTAAATATATTTTCTACCCTCTTCTCGCGCTTACCTTACTAATCTTTGTCTACTTTACCGATTTACTTTTTATCCACGCCAACTACACTTACGCCCGAGAGTTTCAATATGGTTATCGTGAAGCGGTTCGGTTCGCTAATCGTTTCCCGGAAAGCAAAGTTGTTATGACGGACGTCAATGGTCAGCCCTATATTTTCTATCTTTTTTATACCCGTTTTGACCCGGCCACATATCAAAGTATCCAAAACTTCGAAAGCGGCGGTTATGATGTTGGTAAGGTCAGTAGACTGGATAGAGTGGAGTTCCATCAATTTAGTGTTGGCGAATTTGTCTCACAACCAAATACCGTTTTTATCGGTACTGTTGGAAACATTCCCGAGGACTACAAGTTTGATAATCCCGAAATCGAAGATCACCAGGACATCCGTTTCCCGGATGGAGATTATGCACTAAGACTAGTTAAAACCAAAGCCCAATGAAAAAGAACATTTTAATTATCGCCATTCTTCTTCTCGCTACCATTCTCAGACTGGTTTTGTTGGACAAATTTCCCTCAGGTCTAAACTCCGATGAAGCCGCCATTGGTTATAACGCCTGGTCCTTGATTGAAACAGGTAAAGACGAACACGGTATTACTTGGCCAATTGTCTTTCGCTCGTTCGATGACTACAAACCTCCAGTGTATTTTTATCTGGTTCTACCTTTTGTCAAAATCCTTGGACTGAATGTTTGGGCGGTTCGTTTACCCTCCGCTCTTCTGGGTATTGCCTCGGTCTATCTTCTCTACCTGCTTGCCAAAAGATTATTTCCGGAAAATGAGCATCGGCATCTTCCTGCTCTTTCCGCATTTTTCTTGGCCATCTCCCCCTGGCATCTTCATTTTTCCCGCGGCGGCTGGGAGGTGAACACCGCCACTTTCTTCATCCTTCTCTCGCTTTTCTATCTTCATAAGAGTTTGGAAAATACCAAACATCTCTTTGTCTTTGGCCTTAGTGCCGTCCTCTCTCTTTACACTTATCACTCTGCTCGTGTTGTCACCCCATTATTGATACTCGCTTTTTCCCTAATCTACTTTAAAGAAATAAAGATATTTTTTGAAAAGAAAAATCTAAAATACACTCTGTTGGCCTTAGTGTTCTCTATTATCATTACTCTCCCCATTGTTTTCCAACTACTTTCCAAGTCAGGTCAGTCCCGTTTCTCCGGAGTTTCCGTTTTTGCAGACACCGGTCCAATCTGGCAAGCGACAAACTACCGAATAGAACACAACTCCACCAATCCTTTAGTTGATGTTTTCCATAATCGTTACTTCACTTATGGACTAAGATTCATTCAAAACTATCTTAGCCACTACTCTCCCGATTTTCTTTTCATCGATGGCGACACTATTGCCCGAAGTCGTGTTCCCGAGATGGGGCAGACTTACCTTTTTCTTCTACCCTTCTTATTCCTGGGGATTCTTTCTTTGCTAAAGTTTGACTCCCACGGTAAAAAGTTTATTCTTTCATGGTTTCTAATTGCTCCACTTGCCGCCGCCCTAACATATCAGTCTCCCCACGCCCTGAGATCCCAAAACATGGTCATTCCTTTAACCATCATCTCCGCCATCGGCGTTCTTGTCTTTTTTAATTTTATAAAAACCAATTTAAGAAAATATTTCTCTTTAATTCTTCTAGTTCTGGTTACGGTTCAACTTTACAGTTTTGCTCGTTACCTCCACCTCTACTATATCCACTACCCGAAAGAGCTCTCCTATGCCTGGCAGTACGGATTTCAAGAGATAGCCCAGTACACTAAAGTCAACTACGATCAATACGATCACATCATCATTACCGATCGCTATGACCAGCCATATATTCTGACCGCCTTCTTTACTCTCTATGATCCAGCCATCCTTCAAAAAGAGTTGGTTATGTCCACGCCCGATCAATATGGTTTTTCCACTGGTAGAAAATTTGGTAAATACGAGTTTCGATCCATCAAATATGACGAAGATAAAAACCTCCCCAACACTCTTTTAATCTCCGCTGAAGAAGAAGTAGATGACACCAAAGTAATAAACACGGTAAAATCTCCTTCAGGGGAAATCATGTTCAAATTTACCTCCACTAAATGAAAAACAAACGTCAATCAATCTCTACCGTTCTCGCCACCTTCAACGAAGAAGCAAACATCAAGGCCTGTTTAGACTCAGTCAAGGGCTGGGTCGATGAAATGATCATTGTGGATGAACAAAGTACCGACAAAACCAAAGAAATTGCTGAAAAACTTGGTGCCAAAGTGTACTCTGAGCCACACGAGCAAATCTTCCATATCACCAAAAACAAAGCCATAAATAAAGCCAAATCCACCTGGATTCTGCAACTGGACGCCGATGAAAGAATAACGGAGGAGATGAAAAAAGAAATCATTGGAATCCTGGAAGGGGAGTACTTCGGCTACGATAACTGGATTAGCCCGGTGAGAAAATCCATCAACAAAATTGTCAAGATTTTTCCGGAGCCAAGCAAGCTAAACAAACCAGCCTCAGCCTACTGGCTTCCCCGTAAGAACTTTTTTCTCACAAGATACTTGAAAAATACCGGACAGTACCCAGATCCTGTCATTCGTCTCTTCCAAAAAGGTAAAGCCATTCTTCCCGCTAAAGACGTTCACGAACAAATGAAAGTCGATGGTGTTGTCGGTTGGCTTAAAACCGACCTCGATCACTACGCTACTCCAGACTTCAGTCGTTATCTCCTTCGAGAAAATCGCTACTCTAGTTTGCAGGCAAGGTTTTACAAAGAAGCCGGGCTTAAGATAAATTTTGGCAACACTATTTGGTTTTTGTTTTTTAAACCGGCCGGTACTTTTCTAAATCTCTACATTCGCCGTCGAGGTTTCTTGGATGGTTTCCCTGGTTTTGTTTTTTCTCTCTACTCAGGGTTTCACCATGCTTTTTCCTACATGAAACTCTGGGAACTCTACAAAAACGATACTTATGGAAAGTAAAATAAAAGTTTTTCTGGACAGCGGTACTCACTCCAAAGGTAGAGGCGTCGGTTTCTATAGCGAAAATTTGATCAAAGGTTTGGAAAAACTTTCCGACATTGTTCTGACAGACACTAATCCGGACATTATTCACTATCCTTTCTTCGATCTTTTTTACCACACCCTCCCCCTCAAAAAAACAAAACCAACCATCGTTACCATTCATGATGTCACCCCGCTGGTTATGTCCGATAGATACCCCAAAGGTATCAAGGGAAGTTTCAATCTAATTCGTCAATGGCTCTCACTCCAGTCTGTTTCGGCGATAATCACCGACTCCGAAAACTCCAAAAAAGACATTGAAAAATATCTCTTCGTTCCCAAAGAAAAAATCTTCGTTACTCCCCTTGCCATTGATCCCATTTATGGCAAGGAAGTTTCCGTAGAAAAGTTAAACGAAGTCAAAAAGCGTTTTAATTTACCCGACAAGTTTATTCTCACGGTCGCCGGAGGCCCAAATCCCAATAAAAACTTACCGTCACTCGCCGAAGTCACCGACAGAATGGACATTCCCCTGGTTATTGTCGGCAAGGGTATGCTCCAAGAAGTCCGTGAACCAGTTCATCCCGAGCTCATCGACATGGTTCGTCTGAAGGTCTACAAGCATCTCATTTTACCCGGCTTTGTCTCCAATGAAGATCTAAACGCTCTCTATCATCTGGCCTCTCTCTACGCCCAACCAAGCTTCTATGAAGGTTTTGGTTTACCTCTACTTGAGGCCATGACCGCCGGTTGTTTAATTGTCAGTTCCAACTCTAGCAGTCTTCCCGAAATCTATCACCAAGACGCCATCACTTTTAACCCTCATAAGCTTGCCTCAATGGAAAAAGCTCTTAAAAAAGCTCTCGATCTCTCTCCAAAAGCAAAGCAAAATCAAATTGAAATGGCAAAGAACAAAGCCTCCACTTTCTCTTGGTCAAAAACCGCCAAAGCTACGCATGAAGTTTACAAAAAAGCCCTCATTTCCTAACCAGTTAATTCAATAAGCAATGTATAAGGTAAAGCAAATTTGCTTCATCTTATACAGAACCAAGCGATATAATCATTCTTAACCATGTCGTTTGGAAACATTTTCAAAAAAGTTCTCGTCTGGCGCACTCTAATTTTTGCCGTAGCTGTTGTAGCCATGTTTATTCTTCCCGCTCGTCCTCGTTTTACCAATCTCACACCCACGGCTTCGACAGGGGATTTACTTACCATGTGGTCCAACTTCGACGGCCTTCACTATCTTTCAATCGCGCAGTACCATTACGATTTTCCGGGTAAAACAGATCTTTCCTACGCCTTTTTTCCAGTCTATCCTTGGCTCATTAGAACGGCAAACATTTTTGGTTCTTACCTCATTTCAGGCCTCTTTCTTTCCCACCTTTTCTTCATTGCTGCGCTTTTCTTTCTCTATCGTCTCGTCCTCCTCGATGAAAAACCTCGGATAGCCAAGTCTACTATTTTTTTGGTACTACTTTTTCCAACTTCCCTTTTCTTTGGCTCTGTTTATAGTGAGTCCCTATTTCTCCTCCTGGCCGTTCTCAGTTTCTATTTCGCCCGCAAAAAGTATTTTCTTTTGGCCTGTTTGGCCGCCATGGTTGCTTCGGCAACTAGAGTTACCGGTATTTTTCTCTGGCCGGTAGTTGCCTATGAGTTCTGGCTAGCCTATGGCAGCCTTAAAAGATCTCTTAATCCCAGCGCCATCTGGTTGGCTCTTCCTCCCCTTGGTCTCCTCTCATACATGCGTTTTCAATTTGAAAAGATTGGTGATCCACTCTTCTTTGCCCATATTCAATCCGTTTTCACCGGTCGCACCACAGACAAGCTCATTCTCATCCACCAAGTTTTCTACCGTTACTTCAGAATGCTTTTTCTTACTGACACCAACTCCTCGCTATATTTTGCCGTTGTTCTAGAGTTTCTTTCAGCCAGTCTGATTTTGCTTGTTTTAATACTCTCCATCAAAAAAATCCGCTTTTCCTACTGGATCTTTATGTTTCTCTCCTTTCTCCTTCCTAGCTTTTCCGGTACTTTCATGAGTGTTCCTCGTTACGTTTTAGTACTCTTTCCGATGTATATTTTCCTAGCTAAGTTCCTTGATCGTATGCATCCCTTTATTCGCTACGCCTATTACACTCTCTGTATCATTTTCTCTGTCTTTGCCATCGCCTTCTTCACCCGCGGTTACTTCATTGGTTAAGAAATTAAGCTAATTATTACCTTAATTAGAATATTTTTTTCTTCAGGTTTACTTACTGCCACAAGAAGAGATAGCGCCACCAAAGCATTATCGTTAATTTTTCTTTCACCATTTTCTTTGTAGAGCATGTTGTTCTTACTTAAAAAATAAACGAATAATAATGATCCTGATCTCTTGTTACCGTCAGCAAAGGGATGATCTTTAATCATGAGATATAGTAAGTTGGCCGCTTTTTCCTCTACTGTTTTATAGAGATCTATTCCGTCAAAAGTTTGATACAAGCAAGATATTAAACCTTCAAATTTATACTCAACTTCTACCCCAAATAACCCTTTTCCAACTTGTTCCCTTGTTTCTTTGATAATCCTTCTTGCGGTTTTAATGTCTATTTCAAAAGTTGGTAGATTTCCTTTTCTTTTAGTAATTTTTCCTTTGTCATATTCCTCGAGGATTTTTAAAGATTTTGTGTAATCCTTTATGAGGGAAAGAAGCTCATGAGTTTGTTGGTCGAGAAGTTTATCTTTTGATTTCTCCTCAATAAAATCAATAGTCGACTGCAACTCTTTAAACTTATTTTTTTGAGAAGATAACAGTTTTTGGTTAATTGAATAACCTTTGATTAGATACTCTTTCAAAATTCTCGTTGCCCAAATTCTAAACTGTGTAGCCGTTTTGGAATTTACTCTATAGCCTACCGAAATAACCATATCAAGGTTGTACGTTTTTATTTTTCTTTTTATTTTTCTATTTCCTTCTTTCTGAACTATTTCCATTTTGGAAAAAGTTGACTGTTTATTTAATTCGTTAGTTTTATAAATATTTGATATATGCTTTGAAATTGCAGGCACGTTTGTGCCTAACAAATATGCAATCTGATCCTGAGTCAACCAAGTAGAACCTTTAGTAATATTCACATCTAGCTCAATTCTTCCATCCTTATCTTTATAAATCACCACCTCCATTTCTTTGGATTTTGTTTTGGTCATACTTCCATTTAACACCATACAATACCCGAAAGCAAATAAATGTTAAAATATCCATAGCTGTCAAGAGAACCCCTAAAAAGGTCGGCAACCGAGCCCAAAAAAGTCGCGGTGCCAAAATGACAAGCCTCTGTTATTAATTAGAGGAAAAATAAAATGAACTACTCCCTCTTTTCTTCCGAATCAGTTTGTGCCGGACACCCCGACAAAATCTGTGATCAGGTCTCCGATGCCGTCTTAGATGCCGCTCTCAAAGTAGATCCCCATTCTCGTGTTGCTTGTGAGACCTTAGTAACCACCAACAAGTTGGTTCTTGCCGGAGAGATTACTTGTTCTCAATCTCTTGACTACAAATCTATAGCAAACAAGGTTATCAAAGATCTAGGTTTCACCAAAGACATCTATAACTTCGGTCCTAAAACCGAAATCGAAGTCTATATCCACGAGCAATCAAGAGATATCGCCGTTGGAGTAGATGATGGTGGAGCAGGGGATCAAGGCATGATGTTTGGCTACGCAACGAACGAAACCCCGGAATTTATGCCTCTCCCTATAACCATAGCTCACGAACTAACCCAAAAAATGGACGAACTGGCAATTAAAGAGCTACCATTCCTAAGGCCCGACGGCAAATCCCAAGTCACAGTACGTTATGAAAATGGCAGACCGATATCTGTCGAAAAAATTGTCCTTGCCAAACCTCATGACCCCAAAATTAACAAAGAAACAGTTAAAAGCGACTTAATTAAAAAAGCAGTTAATCCCATACTGAATAAATACCATCTCCCCAAGGTGGACGAGAAAGATATTATCTTCAACGGCACCGGAGTATGGGAAATTGGTGGACCTGCCTCAGATACCGGAGTAACCGGCAGAAAAATAGTTGTCGATACTTATGGTGGCATGGGAAGAATCGGTGGTGGATGTTTTTCGGGAAAAGATCCCAGTAAAGTAGATAGATCGGCCGCCTACGCTGCCCGTTTCATAGCCAAAAACATAGTGGCTAAAGGGCTTGCAGAAAAATGTGAGGTTCAATTAGCTTATGCCATTGGTACCAAATATCCAGTAGGCAAAGCCATCGAGACTTTTGGCACAGGAAAGAAGGAACAAAAAGCCATCGAAGATTTTGCCTGGAATCTACTGGATTTATCCGTCAAAGGTATAGTGGACTCACTCGATCTTCTTAAACCAATCTATAAGAAGACAGCTTCTTATGGCCACTTTGGTCATTCGGAATATCCCTGGGAGAAGCTAGCTTAGCCTCCATGCTAAACTATAGTAGTGAAAACATTTGTTATTATTCCTGTTTATAACGAAAACTTTCGTGCCGTCGACACAATAAATAGGGTACTGAAAAATACAAAAAATAATCTGATAATTGTTGAAGATGGCTCAAGTGATGATACGTGGAAGATATTGAACAAAAATTTTAAAAACAACAGTAGAATTACACTTTTGTCACATGTAATAAATCTTGGAAAAGGTGCGGCTATGAGGACTGGGGTATTAATGGCATGGAAAATGAAAGGCGACACCGTCATTTTTATCGATGCAGACGGTCAACACAACCCAAAACATTTAAAAAAATTTGAAAAAGAACTGGAAAAATATAATATTGTCTTCGGTTATAGGAAACTTAACGGAGAGATGCCTTTCGTTAGAAGGTGGGGTAATATAATCGCAAAAAACATATTGAGGTATCTATTTGATATTAAAAGAAAAGAATTCTTATGTGGTTTCCTGGGGTTCAACAAATCGGTTTATAGGCAAATAAAATGGAGATCTACAAGGTATGGAGTTGAGACCGAGATTGCTACCAGAGTAGGAAAAAATCACTTAAGTTTCTCAGAAGTTGAAATTGACACAATATATATTGATAAATACAAGGGCGTGTCCATTTTTGATGCTATAAAGATATTATTTCAGATTCCTGGGTGGTACTATAATTGAGACTATGTACAAAATTGGAATTATTGGCTACGGAGTCGTTGGAAAAGGTATTCATCGATTATTTAAAAACGAAGTTCTTGCCATATTTGACCCATTCATCAGCGATGAGGGAAAAAGGTTTGCCAAAGAACTAGGCGGATTCGATTATAATTTTTCGAATAAGAAAAGTTTTAAAGATTTGGATTTGGCTGTAATTAGTGTCCCCACAAACGAAACAGTGAATGGAAAAGCAGACACAAGCTTAGTACGTGACACCCTCAAGTGGTTATCGGTAGACATCAAATTTAAGGGGGTAATTTTAATCAAGTCAACAACACCTCCCAGCGAACTCGCCGAGCTAGGAAAGAAATACAAAAGGATTGTTTTTAGTCCGGAGTATATGGGCGAGTCAAAATACTTTACTCCACCTTGGAAATATCCGGATCCTGTAAATATGGAAGCTCACACCTGGCAAGTCTTTGGTGGTGAAAAACGTGATACTTCTTTTTGCATTGATATTTTCAAAAGAAGAATGGGGGTAGACACCATTTTTTTTCAAGTAGATCTCATGACAGCGGTACTCACCAAGTACATGGAAAACAGTTTCTTCGCCATGAAAGTTACCTTCTGCAACGAATGGTTTGACATCGCCAAAGCGTTCGGAGTTGACTACAACCAGCTTAGGGAATGCTGGTTAGCCGACCCCAGAATTAACCGAAACCACACACTCGTATTCCCCGAAAGTCGTGGCTATGGAGGTAAATGTTTCCCCAAAGATACAAAGGCGATTATTTTCGACACCGAAAAGGAAGGCTATGAACCCAAGCTCATGAAAGCTATGGATAAGGCAAATAGGGTATTTAGGAAAGCAAACGACAAATAATAAGTTAGAATATATACATGTCCATCATTGGTGTTCAGCTTTTAGTATTTTTATTTTGTTTCTTGATGCTCTACAACGTCTTTTTGTATTGGAAAAAAAATGAGATAGGAACAAAAGGTGCAATGGTTTGGGTAATAATCTGGGGAGGGTTACTCTTTATTACCTTTTTCCCCAAATACATGGAACCTTTTGTAAGAGAATTGTTTTTTGTCAGACTATTTGATCTAGTTACCTTTGTCGCCCTAGCCATCATTTCCTATGTTATGTTCCAGAATCATGTGAGAACAAACAGACTATTAAAAGAAGTTGAAATTCTAGTTAGGAAGATGGCGGTTAAGAAAGTTCCCAAAAAGAAGGTAAGATGAAATTCAAAGGCAAAATGCTAGTATTTTGCCCATACTACCCACCTCATGTGGGGGGTCTGGAAAGCCATGCAGATGAGTTCAATAAACACATTTCGGAGAGAGGTTATGGAATCACTGTCTTCACACCCAGATTACCTTCAAGTGCTCCAGAACAAGAACTTAGATACAAAAACGTCAATATAATCAGGTTTCCAGCTTTCGAAATAATTCCTAACTGGTTTTTACCTAAATTCTGGCAAAAGAAATTTTGGGATTTAAAGGCAGACATATACAAAAACAATTATGACGTAGTTGTTTCCAGAACGAGATTTTTTGCCACCTCGATTATGGCTTTATTTTATACAAAAAAGAAAAAAATAAAATGGATGCACATCGAACATGGTTCAGACTACGTCCAACTCTCAAACAAACTCCATTCTTTTGTTGCAAAGTTATTTGACCATACCCTTGGCTGGTTAATTTTAAAAAAAGCCAATATGGTGGTTGCTAATTCCAAAGCCTCGGCAATGTTTTGTAAAAAAATATTTAATAACAGAGAGTACCACATAATTTATCGTGGAATAGAGGTAGAGGAGATTAATAAAATTAAGCCGAGTAAAGAAATCCAAGACAAATATAAAAATATATTAAAAATAATTTTTATTGGCAGGTTAATTGATGGAAAAGGGGTTGGTGACTTATTAAAAGCAGTTGGAAAATTAAAGTTTGAAAAATGGACTCTTTTTATCGTCGGTGATGGCCCTCAGAAAATTAGTTTACAGCGTCAAGCTAATAATTTAAAAATCAGCAATAAAGTAATCTTTTTTGGCCAGAAGAATAAGAAAGATACAATTGGAATTTTAAAAGCCAGTGATATCGTCATAAATCCAAGTTATACTGAAGGGCTACCAACCAGTGTCATAGAAGCTGCTCTTTGTGGTAAACCAATCATTGCCACCACCGTGGGAGGAACAATAGAGATTCTCGATAAAAATACCGGGATACTGATTCCAGCCAAAAATTCCTCCGCAATCACCGAAAAAATTGAATATTTAGCAGAAAATAAAGACCTAAGAGTTTTGATAGGGGGCAAGGTCAAAAACAAAATCGAACGCAAATTTAGTTGGAAAAAGGCAACTGAGAAATATGTTGAATTATTAACAAAAAATGGTTGAGATACTTAAAGGAATATTAGGTTCATTTTTCTTAATAGGAGCTACCGACATGATTGGGCGGTTATTTTGGAAAAGAGAAGACGGCTTATCTGGACGATGGCTATCATGGTTGATTTCCTTTTTTACAATTGTTACCCCACTTTTTTATGTTCTCAATTTACTAAAACTACAAATTAATTATTATTCTGTTGTTAGTATATTAATTCTTATCTGGTTTGGAACGGGAATAATATTTAGAAGGAAAATATTTGAATTTGAAAAAATTAAGATAAAGGGAATTTTGTTTTGGTTGCTTGCATATTTTGCAATCCATCTTATTTTTTACTCTATCTATTTCACCATTCCTGAATGGGATAGTTATGGAAATATATTAACTGTTCGAGAAAATATTTTAAACGCATCAATCACGTCCAATTATCGACCACTGTTTAACGCTTCCATGACAATCTCATCATTGGCTTCTTTTATTGATCCTTATGCTTTATTTCCGATTTTATTAATAATCGCACAGTCAAGCCTTCTAATTTCAATATATCTTATAAGTCGAGCTAATAAAAATAAAGCACTAAACAATTTATTAATGGCAAGCACCCTAGCTGTCCCGGTTATAAATATGGAGATTGATGTGCCTAGACCTCAAAGTGTCTTGATGATCCTTATGCCAATATTTTTTTACTTTTTGTACAAATACATTTTTTCAAAAAAGGATATATTGGATTTTTTATTGCTACTATGGATTCCCATAATTGGGATCTCATATCATGAATTTTTCTTAAGCTTATTATTAGTAGCGATAATTTTACTTATTAAACAACTCGTTGAGGTTTGGTTGAGAGGCGATAAAAAAGACAAAACAATTGTACTTTTGATAATAATAATCGCATTTTTATCAGCGTTCCTGGGATATAACTACGTATTTACATTAAGAGTAACGCTTGCAAACTTAACAATAATATTCTCAAATTTCGTAAATAATTTTAAATGGAGTTGGTGGTTCTTATCCAACGAATATTCTGCAGATCAGATGTCGGTTGCGTGGAACGGTTGGAGATCAGTGTTGACGTATTACGCATATTATTTATCACCAATCATTTTTGGCTGGTTAATCTTTCTAATAATAAAAATATTCAAAAATTATAAAATAAATGCTTTTCATTACTACCTAATTATCTCTGGTAGCATTTTCTTTGTTTTTGCCGAAGTGTTGCCGAGAATGAATATCGGGGTTCTCCCCGAAAGATCGTGGTTGTTTTTTGACATAACAGTTCTTTTGTTTACAGCTAACTACGTAAAAGATAAAAAGATATCATCACCCTTGAGGTTATTATTTATTTTTCTAATACTGATATCGTTGTTTGGCAGTTATATTGTGGCAGATGGAAAGAAATCTTTGACTACATCTGAAGAAATGAAAGCCACAGAGTGGATCAAGGGAAATACAACCAAAGAGTCTATTTTTATCAGTCAACAGGCTAATAATAAATTAATAGAATTTTTTGGAGGCAGAAAGATGATATCGCCCAATAGCGATTTCTTTTTATCGGATAAACTGATAGAACAGGGTGATGTTTCAATTTGCGAGTCAAACAAAATTAGTTCAGAAATTGAAACAGCAAAAAATGGTTTACTAAATTTTGACATCGTAAGCGGGGACGTAAAAAGTCTGGTAGATCTTGTTGTCGGGACCAGAACAAATATCCAAAAATTTAAAAGCTCATGCTATCCAAGGGTAATATTCACTCATACCCCTATGTATATATTATTCTCAACAAATAAACTTGACGGTATATACTCTACAAGAAAATGGTGGCGAGATGTAAATTACTACGGTGCCAATTTAGAAAAATTTAATAGTCTTCCACTTGTATACGACTATGGTGGAGTAAAAATTTGGAAGTTAAAATAAAATATGTGTGGAATTGCAGGAAAAATATATTTTGGTAAAAAAAATACTGTAAACATCGACCAGATCGAACAGATGACGGAATCGATAAAACATCGCGGTCCAGATGACGATGGAGCTTATATTTCCTCGGATAAAAAAGTAGGTCTTGGCCATCGCCGTTTGTCCATAATTGATTTATCTCCTTTAGGACATCAACCCATGAATTATCTAAAAAGATACTGGATTGTTTTCAACGGTGAAATTTACAACTATCAAGAAGAAAAAGCCAAGATGATTAAGGATGGCTACAAATTTTCATCACAGTCAGATACCGAGGTGATAATGGCTCTATATGATAAATACGGTTTTAAATGCCTAGACCATTTAAGGGGGATGTTTTCCTTTGCGATATATGATGAAAAAGAAAAAATAGTATTTTGTGCCAGAGATAGAGTGGGGAAAAAACCCTTTAAATACTATATTGATGAAAATGTTTTTATGTTCGCCTCAGAGTTAAAGGCAATCCTAACTCAAAAGGAATACAAAAAAGAACCAGACTATCTAGCCATACATCACTATCTCACCTTGCAATATGTACCATCTCCCCTAACAGGATTCAAAGATATTTACAAACTGGAACCAGCCCATTATTTATTATTAAATTTAAAATCAAAAAAGTTAATCAAAAAGAGGTATTGGAAACTTGATTATTCCAAAAAGCTAGATCTGAGCGAAAACGAGTGGAAAAAGAATATTATAACTAAGTTGGAAGAGTCAGTAAAGATAAGGATGTTAGCCTCAGATGTCCCCGTGGGAGCCTTTTTGTCGGGCGGTATCGACTCAAGCGCCATTGTTGGTTTAATGAGTAATATTTCTTCAAAAAAAGTTAAAACCTTTACGATATCTTTTAAAGAAAAAAAATTTGATGAATCAAAATATGCTCGGATTATTGCTGAAAAGTTCAAGACAGATCACACAGAATTTATAGTTAAACCTGAGACAATAGAGATTCTTCCTTGGCTTGTAAAACAATACGAAGAACCTTATGCCGATAGCAGTGGACTAGCTACCTACTATCTAAGCAAAATGACAAAAGAACACGTCACGGTGGCTCTCAATGGGGATGGCGGAGATGAAAACTTCGCCGGTTATGGTCGATATAGTGTCCAAAAGTTTGCTCTTTGGTACGACAACTTCAAGGCGTTAAATAAATTAGTTGCCCCGTTAATTGATAGTACAAGCAAAACTTTCAAGTCGACATTTTCTGACAGAGTCAATCGCTTTGCCAGATCCATGAATCAGGATTATCGCGAAAGATATGTTAATTATATTTGTTATTTTGATAATGACGCAAAAAATAAGTTATATACAGATGAATTTAAAGAAAAGGTTGGTAAAGAGAATACTAACGACCTAATCGTCGAAAAATTCAACGACGCAGGCACGAAAGATAGGTTAGACCAATCTTTATATGCTGATTTTAATAGTTACTTACCAGATGATCTTATGGTGAAAGTAGACATCGCCAGTATGGCCGCCTCTCTCGAGGGCCGTTCCCCATTTTTAGATCAAGAGTTTTTGGAAATGACAGCCAAGATTCCATTTGAGCTTAAACTTAAGGGAATAAATAATAAAAAATATATTCTAAAAGAGGCGTTACGAGGTTTTCTCCCTGATGAGGTGATGTTCAGACCAAAAATGGGATTTGGAATTCCAATTGAATCATGGTTCAAAAATGATTTGGCTAGTTTCACTGAAGGAGTTCTTCTTTCGGATAAGGCAATGTCTAGAGGTTTATTTAATGAGGAGTATGTTAAGTGGATGCTCAAAGAACACCAGCAAACTCGCACAAACTATTCGTCGAAAATTTGGGCATTACTCACACTTGAATTATGGTTTAGAGAATATTTTTCATGAATATTACGCACTTCAAATATTTATCTGATCCAATCGATGACTCAGAACTTACGCTAAGGGTATTTAAAAAAAACGGCGACGAAATACATGACGGTTTACTAGTAGGAAAAAAGAGCTGGTATCCAGTTATTGGCGGGATACCAAGGATGTTAGTTGGCCAATCAAAAAATGAACTACTTCAAAGAAAAAAGGCGTTTCTAGGAACATATCGAAATAAATTTGATAAAAAAATTGTCAACGAGTGGAATGCGGCAATAAAGGATATTAAAAACCAATCTGAATTCGAAAAACATCAGCAAAAAACCGCCGATAGCTTCGCCTATGAATGGAAAAATATTTATCAGGAGAACAACTACGAAAAAAATAATTTTTACCATTTTTTAAGCCCTTTCGTAAAAGAGAAAGATCTGAAAGGGAAAATTACTATAGATATTGGTTGTGGATCTGGTAGATTTACCAAATGGGCGGCTTTAGCTGGGGCTAAAGTGGCTTTTGGGGCCGATCTGGGGGATAGTGTCGAGGTAGCCTATGAAATGACAAAGAATTATAAGAATGTAGGTATTGTTCAAGCAGATATTTATTTTATGCCATTTAACAAAGGTATAAACTTCGCCTACAGTATAGGAGTGCTTCATCATTTGCCTCAACCCAAGCAAGGATTCCTTAACCTTATCAAAATGTTAAATGAAAAGGGCAAAATTCTTATTTGGGTGTACAGCAGACGACATAACATCAGAGCCCTGTACTTTTATGAGCCATTGAGAACAGTATGTCGACATATTCCCAAACCAGTACTATTCAAACTTTGCTATATTCCCGCTTTTATTGTTCATTTGTGGAACATATTATGCAAATCATTAAAGTTGAAAAATATGCCCTTTTCATATTATGAAAATTTTTCTTTTAACATGAAACTAAACGACTCTTTTGATGTTTTGGCTACTCCCAAAAGCAACTATTATTTTTCAGAAGAAATCGAAGAATGGTTCCATGAGGCCAAGCTAAAGAATATAAATTCATTCGAACATCCCGAAGCTGGAATTACTTGTATAGGAACTAATGATGGTGATTAAGAAAAAAATAGTCCATATAATTCAGTCACTAGATAATGGGGGGTGTGAAAACATGCTCCTTCGAACACTTCCATTGGTGGGTAAATTTGAACACATAATAATAACTCTCAGCAGAAGAGGTGATTTGGCAAGAAGATTTGAGGATAAGGGAATCACAGTAATTGCAATAAATCAAAAAAGTTTATTCGATGTCAATGCCTACATCAGACTAATTAAGACAACTCGTTCAATTAACCCCAGCCTTATAATCACCTACCTTTTTCATGCCGACTTCGTAGGGAGAATGGTGTTACAGCCTACATTAAAAACAAGAGTAATTCCCTTTTTAAGGACAACATATAACCATAAAAAATATTGGCAGGCCAGACTATTTGAAAAATTAACCAAACGTTATGTATTGCAATATCTGGCAAATTCAGAGTCCGTCAAAGATTTTTATGTAAAACAAATTGGAGTAGATAAAGACAAAATTATCGTGATACCAAATGGTATTGACGTGGATTATTACAACAATATTCCCAAAGATTTATCTCTCAAAAGGAAATTGGGGATCGGGGATAGGGACATCGTTCTTATATGTGTCGCCAATCTCCATATTAATAAGGGTCACCGATTCCTTCTCGAGGCGTTTGAGAACCTCTACAAGAACCACCGGAACATTAAACTATTATTGATAGGGGATGGAACAGAAAAAGAAAATCTATTAAAACAAATCAAGAGCTACAAATCCCAAAATAGTATCCTCTTTTTGGGAAAAAGAAATGACGCCCCTAAATTGTTAAAGATTTCTGACATTTTTGTTCTCCCTACACTTTTTGAGGGCATGAGTAATGCAATCATGGAAGCAATGGCGTGTGGACTGTCAGTTGCAACCTCAGATATCAAAGAAAACAAGGAGTTACTCGGGAATACGGGAGGCTATTATTTCCAAACAAATAATTCGGTCGCAATCTCAAGTACTATTGAGACAATCCTAGTATCAAGTGAGGAAGCTCATAAAATTGCATTGAAAGGAAAAGAAATAATATCAAAAAAATACGATATCAAATTTATCTCTTCGATTTTATCGAAATTTTTTGAAAAAGAAACTCGTTACACCCAATACTTCTAGCTCTATTGGTTTTTATAAGTGTAAATCCAAGATTCACAACATAAGTTTTTATTTCCTTAATCGTTGCATATTCATATGGGAATCCTCCAAGCCAATCTTTTATATCGGTAAAAAAGTTCATACCTCGAAGAGAAGAATAATTACCAATATATTTTATTGGATTAATTCTGTTTATGGTTAGCCCAAAAATTATTATGCTCGCATAGATTGCCTCCATGATTCTCTTGGTGATTTTTCCTGACTTATTGTATATAGTTTTTATGGTCCACCAAAATTCTGAAGATCCTTCAGGAAACATCTTTTCTACTTTGTTATATATCGCTAGATATAAATGGCCATCTTCTTTTACCAAGTTTGAGACATTGGATATTGCTTCATACATATCACCAGTGTGGTGCAATACACCCCAAGAATAAACGATATCAAACTTTCCTAATTGTATTAAAAAGTCATTGTTTAAGACAGACCCCCTCTTTATTTTCCAATTAACCGCATTCTTTGTATATTTCTTTTTTAAGTAATTTACACATTTTATTGAATACTGATCGACATCAATACTAAATACATTTTTCGCTCCCAGTAAAACCGCAGATAATGAAAATAATCCACTTCCACATCCAACATCGAGAAAACTCTTCCCTCTAATTCTATTTACTCCTCCCATAAAATCAACTAATGATTTTTTTGCTTGGTTTACTCTATCTTCATTAAGAGAGTTTAAAAATTGAATCCAATTTTTTCCAAAACTAAAGCGATTTTTCTTTTTGTAAACACTTTCGTAGTTTTCTGATTTCATATTAACAAGTCAATCAAACCAATCCATTTTTTTGATAATTTATTTATATCGTGATTTGCTACTACATAGTCATGTATTGAATTTGATTTTTCATTCCACAGCCTTTTGTTCTTTAGAAGTGATTTAATTTTCTTCGTTAGTACCTCAATATTTCCTTCGCCAAATTCACCAATGTTAAATCTCGTAATTACATTATCAGGATTTACACTCAAATATGCCACCGGAGTGTGTGCTATTCCACTTTGAATAAGAGTGAAGGTAAAACCTTCGAACGTAGAAGTGTTAACAAATAATCTTGCCCGATCATAATATTTTTGCGAATCAGAGAATTGTACACCCCCAATAAACTTTACATTTCTGAGACCAGCCGCCTCGTTTTTAGTCCTTTCGTATAAGAGTTTTTCTGATGATTGTTCTGGCATTATCATTAAAAAATTTTCTTCAGGAATATTCTGTGCGATTTCTAAAAATATATCCGGTCTTTTATAACTATTTCCCCGTGCGATCCATAAAATATATTTTTTCTTTTCATAATCAATTTTATTCAATGTTACATTGATTCCAAGTGGAATATACGACACCCTTCTCTTTAAAATCATCGGATATGAATTTCGAATCAGTATTTGATGACTTTTTACACTAGTTACTATTACTGTTGAAAGAAAAAGTCCTAATTCGAACAGCAGTCCGTTAAAACCGCATCTTTTTACATAAGTTCTATTGCAGTCAATTTCACTAGCTGTCCGATATATATATTTTTTCCTTTTTAACATGCAAAACAATGAAACCAATCCTACCTCAGGGCCTGCACCCGAAGATATATAAATATCCGCATTTGTTCTATACAGTTGTCGAAATAATACGAATGGAACCGACAGCGCTCTTAAAAAAGAGTATTTTAGTTTGAATGACTTATATATAGTGATGCCGTCAATGTTCTCAGTATCTCCTTGTCCCCAATCACCTGTTATAACTGAAACATTACAATATTTTTTTAATCCTTGTGCCAGGTTATACATATCTAATTCAGCACCTCCCATGGGTGCGGAACCAGTCGGACAAAACAGGCTGAATACGTTTAAATTGACAATACACACTTTTTTAACTCTAACACGCCCCATATTTCTTGAATATTTTGTCTAAACCTAAAGATAGATACGCAAGATATAAAAACTGTTCGCATATATACACGTATCCTTTAAATGAAAAATTTATGTGATATTTAAATATGCCAAGGATATTGATTTTAAGTTGTAAATACACTTGTCTCTTTATTTTTTTGACACTAACATTATTTCCATGAATTCTATATTTGAACAAGTATTTATTTATATTGTAAAAATTGACACCGTTTGAGTAAAACCTATACCACAATTCGAGATCCTCAGCGCCGTCAAATTTTGAATTATATTTTCCAAATTTCACAAACAATTCTTTTTTAAGTATACAGGTAGGGTGATGAACGGAGGGTTTTGCATCACGAAGATCTCTTGGTACTAAAGAAGATTTTATAGATTTTATTTCGTTCGCATTGATAATAAAATATTGTGTTCCCAAGACATCGATATTAGGATTATTATTCAAGAACTTTATTTGTTCTTCAAATCTATTTGAAAGACAAATATCGTCGGCGTCCATTCTTGCTATGTATTTTCCCCTGGACTTATCGATGGCTAGATTCCATGTTTTTGATTGGCCAACATTTAATTTATTTTTTAAATACTTGATTCTGTCGTCCTTATTTTTATACCTAAGTATTATTTTCTCTGTATTGTCAGTTGAACCATCATTTACAATAATGAACTCAAAATTTCTGTATGTTTGGTTGAGTACACTTTCTATCGCTTCGTGTAGATATTTTTCTCCATTGTAAACTCCCATTACGACTGAAACATTAGGTTTGTTGTAATGATTTCCTATTACCATTTTTCCAGTAAACAAGTAAATGCGTCTTTAATTGTTTGGAATATACTTTTAGGCCTTGATGTTAATAAATATCTTGAAGGGTGTACGATATCAAGATATCCAGTGGATATATTGGATTTAAGATTGCGTAATAAATCTGATTTGATCTTGTTTCGATTGACATACAGAACTGCATTCTGTGAATACCACCATTCAACACTTTTATTTTTCCATACCACTGGTCTAATACAATCAATAGCATCATATCCCTCATCATTAAATATTTTTTCCCAATAACTTTGCCACTGTTCATTTATATGATTAGTACCCCCTTGATCAGGAATCGCAGCAGAAAACAATATATAGTCAGAATGTCTAGTCAAAGTAGAAACAAATCGCCTTGAGTATCTCTTGGGTAAATGTTCAGCCACTTCCAGTGAAATAACAAGATCAAATCGCCTTTTAAGATTTTGAGATTTTGTCAGGTCAGTGGGAAAAAAATATTTCTTTGGAATAACAAGTCGGTTGATTTCGATATATTCCCCATCCAATCCAGCGATGTCTGTGATACCACAATCCATTGCTACCTTTAACCACGTTCCTAAACCACACCCAACATCCAATACCGATTTAGGCTTTATTGAGTTTATGATTAATGGCAATATTATCTTCGCTGAACGAAACGAACCACCTTTTTGGTTATCATAAAACTTATTATTATATTTATTCATTTCAGTATTTTAATTTGACAATATATTTTGAATCTAAATTCGCGTGTATATAATGCTCAATGTTCGCTGCGATAACAATGTAATCTCCCGGTAATAGATTATATGATTCTTTATTTGAACTTATGGTTATTCGACCATCTATAAGTTTTATGTATTTTAGGGGGATATTCTTTTGTCTTGAAATATTTGGGTAAAATCGGTGTTTTGATGTACTTCCCTTTGATAGTTTGTATTGTTTCTTTTTCCTATTAAATTTTATATCATTATAATTTGATACTTTCAACGACAATGGATATAATCCGCGCTTGATCATTGAAGAATCATCAAATCCATTATCATCATCCCAGTTTGCAAACAACTCCTCTCTTAGTATTCCAACTCGAATTGGTAACAAATTCTCTTCGATGTCAAAAAGAGATCTTTCCAAATTAAATGGAGTACTGAGGGGGTATAGACGAAGCTTGACGTTAATGATAGATAAGATCTTGTTTAGTGAAAAGACTAACCTCCTGTTATTTGGGTAATAAATACCGAGTTTTTCCATTATCACCTGTAGTAAGGTGGGGATAGTAAACGAGAATTTATTTTCCAAAGATAAAATTTTATTCAAGTATTCAATTTTACACACACTTATAAGCGCAAATGGATAAAACCTGGGAAATAATTTTCTTAATTCATATAATTTATTTTTTGAAAACTTATAAGTAAAGAAAAATTTTGTATGATCAGGAAAAAGAATTTCTGAATTGTTGGATGGAACCCCAATTTTATGGGCGGAATATTGGAAATAATCAATCCCGGTATCAATGGCCTCGGAAATAACTTGTTTAAAATGTATTAAAGATTTTAACAAAAAATGATCTTCCAAAAATACATATACATAATCATACTTCGCCTTCTCTAGCATTTTTTTTGTACTCTTTACCCAATCGTTATCGAAAAGGTTAGTAAAAAACACGCAATTTTGCTTTGTATTTTTGTGAGCTTTGATAAAAGATATAACGTTCTTGCGGAATTTTCCTCGAATATAAATTAACCAATTGTCGCTTATCGAGTAAACAAGGGGAAATGTCTCTTTAAATAACTCAAATTTCTCTTCAGAATTAATATAAACATTACAAATGGCGGTAATCATATCCTATTCAAAAATTGTGACATTGGGGTTGATATCCTTTAGCTGTCTAAAAACTTCATCTCGATATGCGCCGATTTTTAATATTACAGCGACATTGTTTTTACCACGTATGATTTCTGGATTAAGAACAATTAGATTTGTGCCGTATAATCTTTTTGCCATTTTAGATTCAGAATTGTCCAACACTCCACACATCTTTCTTTGGTTCAACCCGAACTTAAGTAAATATTGAGAAAATATATGTGCTCCAAACAGATAAACATCACCATCAAAATTATTAATTTGAGTATTAATCTCACAAATTAATTTGACATGATAATCAATATATTCTGTAAACAATTTTTTATATTCAGAATATTTATTTGATATTGAGAATGAAGCGTTCGTCTGACCTTTTTCAGTCGAGTAAAAAATACTGTGATCCTGAAAATAGTGTTTCTTGATTATTTTGAATCCAGATTTTTCCAAGATATAGTCTACAAATGGCTCGGCTAAAAACGCGGTATGTTCAAAGTTCAAACAATTTGTATATTTTTTTGAGAGTTGTTGAACCATATTTGGAAAAGTAAATATGTGTTTTTGGCCAACTTTCAAAAAGGATGAGATATGATTAATAAAGCTGACAGGGTCATAGGTGTGTTCTAAAACATGAGAGTGGATTACAGTATCAATTTCCTCATCAATCTCAAAAGATTCGTCGAACCAATCCTTAATAACTTTTATTTTCTTGTTTCCAACGAACTGTGGATGTGGTTCAACGACAGTCCACTCAGAGTCTGGATTATCGTTAAGAAAATTGTTGGCAACAAAATCGTTCGCCCCACCAATTTCCAATATTTTTTTTGGTTCAAATTCACCTAAAAATTTTGAGAAAGCGAGATAATGGTCTTGCCAGATTTTTCCGACTCCATCGTTGTGCTGATTTTGATATACAACATCAAGAGGAAGTAGCTTATCCAGTTGTATTATGCCGGTATCTTTACAAATGCTAAAACTCATATCTGCTTTAATATCTTTGTTTGTTGGATTGTCAGTGCAACCCATAAACACCGGGAAATTCTTGAATGTATATAGATGTTCAAGGTTCTTCTTTCCTGTGATTAGACTAATATCTCTGTTAATGTAATTCACTTTTTCTTTGTAAATTGGAAATTTTTTGTAAATCTTGTTTTTGAATGGACGGTTATTTTCCAGTCCTTACCCATCGTGTCTATGAAATTATCAACTGTGTATTTCATTCCCGAGTTCCACCCATAATCATCAAAGAGAACATACCCTCTGTCGGATATCAATTTTCCATCTATTAAGATTCGAAAGATCTCTTCAGCCGACTGGCAAACATCACAATCGATGTGAATGAACGAAAATTTCTTCACCTTGTATTTTTTAATTAGATCAACTATCGGTTGCTTGTCCTTGTATAGAAATTTCTCAATTACAATATTTTTTTTCGTTCTTTGATATAAATGTTTGTTTTTTAATACGTTTTTTCTACATATTCGAAGTGAAGTATCAGAAAATAATCCCTTTTTAAAAACTCCATCACTATATGGAAGCCCAATAAAGCCATCAATACCAAACAACTTCTTACCAAAAATCGCGTTCCTTTCCATTAAATACGCAATCCATAGTAAGGAAAAACCTTTCCATGATCCGAACTCTATAAAATCTCCATCTATCTTTTTACATTTACTAATAATGTTTGAAAAGTTAGTGAGCCTTCCGATTTGATGCTCCAGCTCATTATCCCCAATCTTTTTTATTGAATCATAATACTTTTTATTTAAATCACTTTGATTGTAAATAAGATCCATTTCCTTACTATTTTCTTTAAAAGAGTATAGTTGATACATTCCCGGCAACCAAAGGATTCTATCAAGTATTTTTTTGATCATGATGCTTTATTTTTCCATGCTCCAGAGCCGTTACTAAAATCTGAATTGAAAAGATCAAATGGCCCAAAAAATTTTTCAAGAATATGTAAACATGCTTCCGCCACAGCACCTTCTCCACCTCTTGCGTTAGTTACGAAATTAGCCATCTCTTTAGTTTTGAAAAATGCGTTCGCCGGAGCTATGCTATATCCTACCTTTTTAAACACCAGAGGGTCATATATTCCATCCCCCATATATATAGTTTCAGCAAGATTATATTTTTGTTCAATCCACTCGACTCTATTAAATGTACTCACCAAATCGAGAGGAAGTCCCATATCGTCAGCAATTCTTTTCTTTGTGATGGCAAAACCATTTTTATCACCAGAAATCGCGTGAATCGTCAGCTTGTCTTTTAATAGGGATAGAGCGTCGTTATCCTCCGGCCCAAATTTTTTCATCACCTTGCCTTCGGTAGTGTAATAAAATGTTCCATCGGTAAACACCCCATCAACATCTAAGACCAAGTACTTCGGTACAATCATTTTTGTAGCTCTCTCCATAAATTTAATTTTCCAAAATAATATAAAAATAAATCAAACGGATGGTGGTGGAGAGGGGACATATTTAGCCAAATTAGCGCGGTTAATATTCTCACCTTCCTCTCACTAAGTCGGTTATCTTTAATAAAACCAAATAATATTTTTTGACACTGAACCAAGTTTTCTTTTCTCAAAATATCGCAAGTGATTTTTCTTTCTTTGATATCTATTGTAAATAGATTATCATTCACAATTCCATGATTCACGACAAGATTGTGATTTAATTTGGCGAGATCATAATACATATCGCCAGATTTCAGTAAACCACCAAACTCCTGACGCCAATCCAGAAGAGTATATCCCTTTTTTGTTTTAATAATGTTGTCGAGAATAAAGTCCCCATGAAACATACTCTGATCAGCGTCACATAGCTCATCAAAATTAACCTTCTTAAGAATCTCTTTTATAGGAGGAACCGACTCCTCATTAATAATGTTTGCTTGATCAACTATTGATCTTGAACTTAAAAACTTATCAATCCTCTGAATAGTTTTATCATAATAAAAATCACGACAAATTAATTTGAATTTTTCTTTGCTTACCTCATGAGTTTTCCTCCACAATTTACTGTTTGCCCAATCCAAAAAAGTATGAAAGTCATTCGGATTCGCTACGGTAGAGTACAACTCACCTTGTGAATACTTATATCTATAGAAATTTTTTCTACAATCTTCAATTTTTGGAACTAGACCCTTCAATATTTCTGCTCTTTTTACCCTTTTAATCACCAATTCCTTATCAGAAAAAAACTTAACCACAAATTTGTCAAACATAAAAATCGATTCACCAAGTTTGTCCAATATGTAAAAAGTATCGTTTATTTCCTGCCTAGCTCTTTGTAAGCACTCCACATTACCTGTGTCATACCATTTCTTGAAGTTGATAGCTTTAAAACCAATATTGTCCTTAAACATTCTATTCAATGCCTGAACATCGTTAAGTGTCGAGTCGTTTGGATTATTCTTATACATTTTTTCAAGAGCGGACCAAAACGCTTTGTAATCATTAATACCAACTAACCCAATGTGGAGAAAATCAGGATCTAAGTTTCCCTTGTCATAGATCTCCTTTACTTTTTCCTCAATGACATCAAATGATGCATACGCCGATGAACCCTCCCCTTTAAATCCGCCAATCCAGTTATAGACTGGTACCGGGATTTTTTGATCCATTACTATTGTGTCAGATGCATGATAGATAAAAGGACACTGCAGCGCTTTTTTAGTCTTCAACATTGAATAACCAAGGCTTGTCCCCAGTCCTTCATACTTATCTACCACAACAAAGCAAAAATTTCTTTCAGGATAAACCAATTCTAAAAAGTCTCTAACCTGATCACCAAAATATCCAAGGGTAATTACAAACTCAGTTTTCTTTGGATACGCTTCAATGATGTAGGAAATCGCTGGTTTTTTTCCTACCTTTACCAAAGACTTATTCGTATATTGGGTAATTTCTCCTAATCTAGAACCGGTTCCTGATGTGGTAACTAACACTTTAAATTTCATTTTTCAATTTATTGTCGATGATTTTTCTAAATTCACCAATCTTTTTATTTACAGGAACATCTAGCTTAAAGATTGAGGAGGTACCACAGACGAGAATATCGGCGCCAGCCCTAATCATATCTGCGGCGGTATCAGGATTTACCCCACCATCAATTTCGATAAGGATATTTTTACCTGAAGCATTTATCTTTTCTTTCAAATCCGAAATCTTTTTAAATATTCCAGGAATCATTTTATGACCCACAATACCAGGATTAATAGCCATTAACTCGACCATATCAATATCATCGAGAACATAATCGAGGACGCTGAGTGGAGTAGCGTAATTTAAAACCACACCCGCTTTGACGCCATGACCTCTTATTTGTTTCAGTGTGAAATGAAGATGCTTGCACGTCTCCACATGAACCGCAATAATATTTGCACCCGCTTCAGCAAACTCTTTTATATATCTTCCTGGATCTTCAGCCATCATATGTACGTCAACCATCAAAGGAGATATTTTTTTGATTGAAGCCAATAGTTCAGGATACAAGCCATATCTAGGAACAAAATTTCCATCCATTACGTCAAAATGTATATAGTCGATGTTACCTTTTTCCAGTCTGACCACCTCTTTTCCAAACTCAAGATGATTCGCGCATATTAACGAAGCTGAAAGTAGGTATTTTTTATTCATTGTTATTCCAAATTAGAATGTCGCTTCCACATGGTTTCGTGAGTTTCATCCATTTTTTTCATTAACTCCAAGACTACTGCATCAAAGAATATCCCCAAACATTGTTCGTTTAGAGTTGTCATTGGTTGGATAGAAGAAAACCCGTCAACAGGTTTGGTTTTCGAAGGAGCTTTAATGAGGACAATTCTATCAGCAATTTTTCCAATTCTCGAATTCGGATTCCCAGTTATAAGTACCAACATCGCACCACTTTCCTTTGCAATAACTGCAAGATCATAAATTGTTTGCGTTTCTCCTGATCCTGAACTTACTAAAAACACATCTCCTTTGCAGATTGAGGGAACAGTGGAGTCTCCAAGTGTGAAAGCATTAAGTCCTAGATGTCCGAGTCTCATACCAAACCCTCTAGTGGCCATCCCCACACGACCAGCCCCGCAAACAACAATTTTATTTGCTTCCACTAAGCAACTTATTAGGTCAGTGACCTCTTTGTCGTCAACTGATTCCAGAACAGAGCCAATTTCCTTTAATATTTTCTTAGTTAAGTCGTTAATCATACTTAATGGTGTTAGTAATTTGAGCAAAAGAAGTTCTGATTAGCCTCTTCTGAATAATTATTAAGATTATTACGTTGATTATATACAGAATCAATATAAGTTGAACTGAAACAGCATGGAACACAATCATCAAAATATAAACAATAATGTGAATAAAATTCACAGAATTTAAATACAACAAATACCGTTTATATGTTTCCTTTGAAATAGCGGTGATGATTGTGCTGTTTATCGTCAGATAAATTTGCAGCGTTGATAGAAGTGAAAAACTTATAACAAGGCCAAAATTTAATCCGTATTTATCTCCAAATAACTTGATCGCAACAAAGATTATTCCAACCAAAGAAATGAAAACTGGCAAAAAACCAAGTGAATATACTTTATCAATTTTTTTAACAAAGTTATCATTATCGATACCAGATATTGAAGGAAGAAAAACATTGATAAACATTTGTATTAGTTGAGCAACAAGATTTATTGAGACCATATAATATGCGCTATATATCCCAAGATCCACCAAGCTCAAATATTTTGCGACAATGAGTTTATCAATTGAATTAAAACCAATTCCCAAAACAGTACCAATTACCAATATTTTTGCTAGAGAAAGCTGCTTTTTTAACGACTCTACATCGAATGACGAAAGATAAGGCAGAATTCTTTTAAGATAGTAAACAATCAAGAAAAAAATACCCACGCCCAAAGACAAAATGTAATTAAAATAATCGTGTTTTTTTTCTAACCCAAAAAACAAAAAGAAAGACAAGCTCACGAATACAACCTCCCCAATTTTTCCATAAAACTGGTATTTGAATAAATGGAGTCCTCTAATGAAGGAATCAAGAATATTTTTTAATCCAGTAACAATCGCAAAAATAAAGACGGTATTGTAAAAAGTCATTCCCATAGATGACCATCGAGAAAGATAGGGGGAGGAAATAATAAATAATATTGATAAAATCAATCCAGAAACAATAACAAAATATAAACTACTTGAAATATTGCTCCTTTTTTCTTGAATACCTTCACTCTTAGAGATTGCAATTACAGTGGATACGTCCAAACCAAACAACATCGGAATGATTATCATCTGAGCTAATGTAAGGAGAAGGCTATATTTTCCATACTCATCAGGGCCCATAAGTCTCCCGGCAATAATATTTACAGCCATCATTACCGCCGAAGCGGAAATTCCACCCAAGATAGACCACGAAAGATGTCTCAAAAATTTTCTCATCTGATCACTCATTTCATGTTGAAATAACTTCAAATGTAAAATTTCGGCAACGGCAACAATACCTTTCTTAACTGTAGAAATCATGGACTTATTGTATTTTAGTCTATATTTCCTCGATCTACATAGCTATTATGAAGAATATATAAATTTGAAAAGCTATAATAAAACTGATGTTCAGGAAATACGCTTTATACTTTTTCCCGATTTGTCTTTCATTATTACTCTCGGCCAATTTTTTCTGGTCAGAATCGTTCCTTTCGGGATTTGATACCCCTTTCTATCTTTCGGCAATCCGAGATTTCGCTCGAGATATGCCGAGTATCACTAGCTATTCGGTTCTTGATCGCTATTTGGTAATTGGATTCCCAGCGTTACTTTCCAGATTGTTTAATCTTGATCCTGTGGAGTCATATCGAACCGCAATTACGGTAATTTCTATGTTTATTTCCATTCTTATTTCGAAACTAATGTTCACGCTAACAAAATCACGCTTGGCAGGAATTACATTAGCATCAGCAGTGATCATTTCTCCATACCTTCTAACGTATTCATATATGCTTTTTGCCAATTACACGAGCTTTGTTATTTTATTTGCCTTTTTTACCATTGAGCTTGGTAAAGAATTTCGATTTAAAAATATTGTTCTCGGGGTAGTGCTAGGCCTAATATTTTATGTCCACAATTTTTCTTCAGTGGCTTACGGCCTAGTTGTTGGTCTATATTTTATTTTTAAGTTAATCCTAGAGGACAATAGACTTTCTACTATTAAACGTGCGGTCGTTGTTTTGCTCATATCCTGCATGATTGGTTTTTTTCAGATAATTCAATATTTTCCTGTGACCTTACCACCATTTTTGACGATTGCATCATCGTCTTCGTTTGTCGGTTCTATTATTAACAAAATTAAAATCATTGCACCTAGCCAACCAGCTGTATTAGGTGACGAGGTACAAAGAGTCAAAGCCACATTTTTAGATGAGACAGGCAAGTACTGGTTAGCGTATTTTGTTTTTTTCTCATTGTTTGCACTTATCGCTAAAAGAAAAGAGATAATTCTTAATCTAAAAAAATTTGCATTTCCTTTGGCCCTATTTACTGTTGGCTTAGTGTTTTCATTTCAACCTCTTATTGGTCTAAATTTTCTACCGGAAAGATTTGTTGGTCTTGTTACAATTTCCACCTTTTTCTTTTACGCCATTTTCCTATCATTTTTTTCAAAAAGTAAGCTATTTAAAATTTTGGCCGTATTACCACTCTTATTTACCTACCTTTCCTCGGATACCAGAATTCTTAATCGAGGCCCCGTATTCGTAGGCAATACGGAAGTCTCTTTTTATCAAAAGATTGCACAAATCGTACCTAAAGAAAATTCATATATTTTGCTCCCCAGTGGCAACTATTATTGGGCAAAATATTATCTTGATAGCTATGCTTTTATGCCAGGTGATTACTTTATTGCTTGTGGTACCGTAAAAATACCAAATTATCAAAACTCTGCTGATGTTGCTTATGCCAAGTTACTATCAGAAAAAAGTGCCGAAGAGGCTCAACTCTTGTTAAGCGCAATAAAAAATTCAATATACAAGAATATCACGGTCAGAAAACTATACATCATTACCAACCATTCAATGAGCTGTAGTGAAGGGTATGTGTTGGACAAGCTAAATGGTGTAAAACTAATTTTGAACCAAGATAATTTTTACCTATATGAAGTACTTTAAACCATTCATTTTTGCCCTCACCACTTCAATGTTAGATTTTTCCTACCGCGTTCTACGCCATCTTAAGCCGGATGTCTGGTTCTTTGCCATTAGTTTCACGGTCTTTTTGATTATCTTTTTTGTCGTATTTAATAATCAAAAAGAATAATTAGTATCTATCTAGTAAAATAAACAGATGACCAAATCCAAAGTTGCTCTAATTGTCGGTGTTACTTCGCAAGACGGTTCATATCTGGCCGATCTATTACTTGAAAAGGGTTATAAGGTGGTCGGTACAATCCGACGTTCAACTTCAACAGTTCAACCAAACATCGAGCACCTCAAGGGTAAGATTATTCTCGAAGCTGCCGACCTGACCGATCAAGAATCCCTCAATAGAGTCATGATCAAACATCAACCAGATGAGGTTTACAACATTGCTGCCCAAAGCGTTCCCGCCGACAGCTGGTCACATCCTTTTTACACCGGAGAAGTAACAGCTCTCGGTCCAGTCCGTGTTTTTGAGGCAGTACGACACTTTTGTCCCAACGCACGTGTCTACCAAGCCACTTCTCGCGAGATCCTTGGTGGAATTGAAGGGGTCGAACACGCCAATGAACAGACTCCCATTTTTGCCAACAACCCCTATGGTATTGCCAAGGCATATGCCCACATGATGATTGATTGCTACAGAAAGTCTTACGATATGTTTGTCTGCGGCGGTATTCTTTTTAATCACGAATCTCCCCGTCGCTCCCTCCACTTTGTTACCCGCAAGATTAGTATGGGTGTCGCTTGTATCAAGCTTGGTATTAAAAATCCACCAATCAATGAAATAGGTGAACCATTAATTGATAATGAAGGAAAGCTTCATCTAGGGGATCTCTCAGCCGTCAGAGACTGGGGTTATGCTAAAGAATATGTAGAAGCTATGTGGCTCATGCTCCAACAACCTACCCCTAAAGATTATGTTATTGGTACTAACACCAGCTACTCCATCAAAGACGCCTGCAAGGCTGCCTTTGATCATGTCGGCCTCAACTGGGAAGATCACGTCATCTCCGACAGCAAACTTCTAAGACCAACAGAAATTAAAGCCATGATGGGAGATTCTTCTCTCGCCAAAAAAGAACTTGGTTGGGAACCACGAACCTTCATGAAAGAGCTTATGGAAATAATGGTTGATAGTGACATTGCTCTCCTAAAAAAAGAAAACGGATGATCCAACTAACCGACGAAGAGATTGTCAATCGTTTCGAGCTAAATTCCAAAGATAAAATTGTTGATATTGGTGGAAGTATGCGTCAGCACGACAATTTTAATATTGATACTTTGGTTGATATTATCCGACCGGAAGAAGCTCCCTATGGTCCATCACCGCTTAAGGCAAAAAATTTCGTTAAGTGTGACTTTACCAAACAAAAACTTCCCTTCGCTGACAATCAATTCGATTTTTGCCTTTGTACTCACACCATAGAAGATCTCAGTAACCCCTTTCTCCTCTTAGATGAAATGTCTAGGATCGCCAAGCGTGGATATATTTCGACTCCGTCTATGGGAAAAGACATGATCTTTTCCCATCTAGATTACACCAACTGGCTTACTGGAGCCAGGCGCGTTCCTGGAGACGGTCATCATAAATGGTTTGTTATTAGTCAAAAAGATGGAATTACCTTAATTCCTAAAAACTATCCGGTTCTCTACTCCAGTCATTTTAATTTTGTTGACTGGTCTGGTGACCCCGAAATGCAATATTACTGGGAAAAACAAATCAACTACAAAGAAATTAATGATTTAAACATCCATAAACTTATTGATTTTTATCAAAACTACGTCAACAAAAACAAGAAAAAACTAAAAAAATCCTTGGCCGTTATCTTTCTAGACTCTCCTTTTTATGTCGTCAAAGCTCTCGTTAAACTTATTCTTAGGAGGGGAAAAGGTTTTGTATATCGTCAAACTTAAATTATTATCATAAAATATATAAAATGAAAGAAGTTCTAATTACAGGCAGCGAGGGTTTTGCTGGTCAGCATCTTTGGAAAGAGCTAAAAAATAACGAATACCACGTCTCCGGTACTACTCTCAATGCTCCAGAAGCCGGACTTCCAGAAAACGTTTACGTTTGCGATATTCAAAAACAAGATGATCTGTTCAAGTTGATTTCCGAGATAAAACCAGAAGCTATTTTTCATCTAGCTGCTCAACCCAAACCTGGACTTTCTTTCAATATTCCCCAAAAAACATTCGAGATTAATACTATAGGCACGATGAATTTGTTGGAATCAGTTAGAGCCATTCCCAACTACCATCCAAGAATTATTATGATAGGAACGTCAGAAGAACATGGCGTCATTCCTTCAGAAAAACTCCCCATTACCGAAGAAACTCCTCTAAATCCCATCAATCCTTATTCTATTAGCAAAACAGCAAACTGGTTTTTAGCCAGAGAGTATGTTCAGTCTTTTAATTTTGATATCGTTTATGCCACCCCTTTTAATCACACCGGACCAGGACAGTCTCTTGGATTCATTGCCCCCGATATCGCTTCGCAAATTGTCGAAATTGAAAAAGGAATGAAAGAACCTGTTTTGTTGACGGGTGATCTTTCCTCAAAAAGAGATATCAGTGACGTTCGAGACGTTGTGCGTGCATACAGACTTCTCATGGAAAAGGGGAAAACAGGAGAGCGTTACATTATTTGTTCGGGAAAAAGTGTGCCGATGAGTGAGATAGTATCAAAATTGATTTCGCTATCAAAAGTCACCGTTGATCACAAGATTGACCCCACTCGCTTTAGGCCTTCTGATATACCAGATCTTTATGGCAGTCATGAAAAACTAACCCAAGCAACTGGTTGGCTACCTGAAATTCCTCTAGAAAATACTCTTCAAGATCTCTTGGACTGGTATCGTACAAAAGGGTAAGATATAGAAAGTGGAAAGGCTAAAAAAACTTCTATTGTCACAAACGATTAAGGATACATTAATAAGTTTCCTGGGGCTCGGATTCTCTGCAGCCGTTGGTTTTATTTACACCGTAATTCTTGCGCGAGTTTTGGGTCCGGAAAAGTTTGGCATCTTCTCGGCGGTTGTTGCTTTAGTCGCTATTGTTTATAGCCTTGGAGATCTAGGAATTGCTTCTGCAATTATTAACTTCATTCCCAAACTCAAAGATCTACGCTCGACAATTATCAGCACTTCTTATTGGTTTGAAATTATCGTCAGTATTTTTATTCTATTTTTATTTGCCATTTTTGGAATTTTTCACAAAGCAATTATTCCTGGTTCGTTGCTTCCTCAGGTTCTTATCGCTGGAGTCCTAGCTATTAACTATCTTTTTATTAGCTACGTTCAAAGTATCTTTACCGCTGAAAGACACTTTTTAAGTTATTCTTTTACCCAAATTATCGATGCCGGAATCAAGATTATTATTGTCTTCATTCTTTTATCTTTGAGTCGTTTATCTATCGAAACAGCACTTCTAGCCAATGTCATTTCTACCTTCTTTGCTCTACTGATTACGTTCGGGAAGGAATTCCTCAGAATAAAGCCCTCATACAATAAGGGAATTTTTGAAAAGCTTTTTCATTTTGCTAAATGGATTGCTGTTACCCGTATCTTTTCTGTCTTCATCTCTCGTATTGATATTATTCTTCTCAATTTACTTTCTAGCAGTTTTCAAGCGGGTATCTTTGCCGCTGCTAATCGTGTTACCCTTCTATTTTCCCTTCTGGTTTCCAGTTTGGGTGCGGTCATTAACCCTCGTTTTTCTGGTTTTGACAACAAAGAGAAGGTAATTTCCTACGTTAAAAAACTTCTTGGCTTAATTTCGCTTATTACCAGTTTTATGTTGTTATCCGCTCTGTTTGCAAAACCAATTATTAATCTTGTTTTTGGTGACAAATTTGTCTCAGCCGTTCCCGTCTTTCAGGCACTAACTATTGCCATGATCCCCTTTATCTTTTCTATGGCTACAACTTCGGCTCTCATCTATACCTACAATCAGACCAAGTTTATTGCTCGACTTACTGCTTTTCAAGTTATCTCCATGGTCGTCATGGAAATAATTTTCATTCCCTCGCTTGGTTCGTTTGCTCCACCCATAGCTTTGGGGATAACCAACATCATCGTCTTGCTGATTACCGGCACCAAACTTTATCGTTTGCTTACCACCCACGATGAGAAATAAGGTTATTGTTCACTGCTTAGTCAAAAACGAGGAAAACTTCATTTGGTATGCTCTTCAATCTGTTCTTCCTTTTGTCGACAAAATAATGGTCTGGGACACCGGCTCGGAAGACAAAACGGTGGAGATAATTAATTCCATTAATTCATCCAAAATTGATTTTGTCGAAAAAGGATCTGTAGATTCGGAAATGCACACCAAACTGAGAGCAGAGATGCTCGATAAAACCGACAAAAAAGAATATCGTTGGCTTTTAATCCTCGACGGAGATGAGGTTTGGGGAAAAAAAGAAATAACCAAAATGATCAAAGTCGCCAATCAAAAGGAACCATCGGCGATTGTCGTTAGAACGATCAACTTAGTTGGCGATATTTATCATAAATTACCAAAGTCATCGGGGAAATACGAAATTGCTGGTCAAAAAGGACACCTCTCAATTAGGATTATTGATCTATCGTTAAAAAATCTTAAAGTAATGAATCCTCACGGCGGTCAGACCTACACCACCTCCGGTATTGCTATTCAAGATCTGCCTGCGGAAAAACTTTACTTCTCGGAAGAACTATTTTTTTTCCACACCACCCACCTAGAAAGATCTTCACTCGACAATAAAACATTAAAACGTAGTTTCAAACGAAAATATGAGTTAGGAGAGAAAATAAAAAATAACTTATTACCGGAAATATTTTTCCAGAAACACCCTTCAATTGTTCCAGATGTAACCAAAGCAATGAGCCTTAGTATCTACCTTCGCTGTTTAATAGAAACCATTCCTAAAAGAATCAAAAGAAAGTTTTTTCCATCTAAAAAATCCGGCTATATATGATTGGTCAAGAGAAATACTATCAGCTTGCCCAAGAAGCTAGCTTGCAAATAGGCAAACATCCAGGCCTAGTCACTATCCAAAGCCTTGCCCTAAAATCTAAAAAAATTCTCGATGTAGGCTGTGGAGAAGGAACCCGTCTTAATTTATTTACCGGAAAAATTAAAACAGGAACAGGTGTAGATGTTAGTTATTTCGCCATAAATAAAGCTGGTAAACAATATCCTCACCATAAATTTATCCTTGTTAAAGGAGAAAAACTTCCCTTCTCCTCCAATTCCTTTGATTTGGTTTACTCCACCTTTGTTCTCGAACACACTCAAGATCAAGAATTGTTTATCAAAGAAATGTTTAGGGTAACAAAAAAGGATGGATCGATTGCGATTCTTTGTCCCAACTACGGTTCTCCCAATCGTCGCTCTCCCGTCTCTGTAGAAAAACCATTAAAAAAATTATTACTAGGTTTTCTTCAAGACCTTTTTCCAACAAGAAACTCATCTTTATCATTCACCAAGGTCACCCCCCAAAAAAAATTTAAAAATCCCGATGACGACACTACCTGCGAACCATACTTACTCAAACTCCAAAGATATGTTTCTCATTTTTCAAATATCAAAATTGGAAAATCATCATCACTTTGGGAAATTGACGATCATGCAAACAGCATTCATCAAAGATTATTTAAGTTTCTCGGGATACTTAATATTTTTCCCTTCAAACACTGGGGGCCACAACTCTTTATTGTTTTAAGAAAAATTTAAACCTCCAAGTTGTATTTCAAGATACACCACAAAGCCCAAACACCATCTTTCCAACCAATCTTCTTTCCTTGGTCGTAATTTCTGCCGGAGTAGCTAATACCCACTTCATATACACGACATTTCATTCTAGCGATTTTTGCCGTAAACTCCGGTTCCATACCAAAACGATTTTCTTCAAGATGAAGTTTCTCAGCTACTTCACGAGTGAACATCTTGTATCCCGTCTCCATATCGGTGAGATTAATATTCGTCATCATGTTCGATACTCGTGTTAGAAATTTGTTTCCCACCATGTGCCAATAGTTAAGTACTCTGTGTGGTCTGTCTCCCAAAAAGCGAGAGCCAAATACTACGTCCGCCCTTTTATCCAAGATTGGCTGGAGTAATAGGGGATACTCCTTGGGGTTGTACTCCAAATCGGCATCTTGGATGATCACAATGTCTCCTGTTATCTCCTTTAGCCCGCGTCTTATTGCCACCCCTTTCCCTTGATTTTTCTTCTGAAAGATTACTTTTACTTTGCGATTCTTAATTCCTTTCAAAATTCGCGTCGTACCATCTTTGGAACCATCGTCCACAATGATAACTTCTTTTTGTAGTTTTCCAATATTTGACTTAAGAACAGCCATAACCGCTTTCTTTATGAAAGCTTTCTCGTTGTACACCGGCATGATAATTGATAGCTTCTTCACTCTGGCTCTAGTTTACAATAGGTTTATGAGATTAGCGTTTGTAAATTTCTATTCCGGACTAGCCCAAAGGGGAGGGGAGACCTACGTTGACTCCTTAGCTGAAAAACTTGCTCGAAAACATCAGGTCTATGTTTTTCAAGCCGGATCACAAAAGGGGAAAAAGTTATACAAAGTTGAGGAAATAAAAATCTCCTTCAACCCAAATCATCCTCACAGCCAACTTCCGGTAACCCACCTCCTCAAAAGATTATTTATTGATTACTTTCATCTTCAGGAAACTCTCTTTACGATTAAGCTCTTACCAAAACTTTGGAAGATAAAGCCCGAAGTCATCTTCCCCCAAAACTCTGGTTGGGAAGTGATGTTACTAAGAATATTTTCTACCATTATCAACGCCAAAATTATAGTTGCCGGTCAATCAGGCCCTGGGTGGAATGATCGGGTAAATTTGTTTATCCGCCCTGATATTTTCGTAGCGCTCACCAAATCACAAGCCAACTGGGCAGAGAAAGCCACTCCTTGGAAAGATCAGAAAATAGTCACCATTCCTAATGGTGTTGATTTGAAAAAATTCTCATCTAAAGGAGAAAATAGTGAAATAAATCTTTCGATCCCGGTAATTCTAGCCGTTGGTGCCGCCATTAAAAGTAAAAGAATCAGAGACACCATAAGGGCTGTAGCTAGGCTAAAAAACACCTCACTATTAGTAGCCGGCACTGGTCCTTTGGAAAAAGATGAAGACCTGCTTGGAAAGAAATTACTAGGAAATCGATACAAGAGAATTAAAGTGACTCATGGAGACATGCCCAATATCTACCGTAGCGTCGACGTTTTTACCCTGTGTTCAGACAGCAGTGAAGCCTTTGGTATTGTATATCTGGAAGCACTCGCCTCTGGTCTTCCGTGTGTAGTTACGGATGATGCCAGTCGTCGGGAAATCTTAAACGACGCCGGCATTTATGTAAAAGACCCGGAGGACTCAAAAGAGTACACCGACAAACTAAAGGAAGCTCTTCTCCAGAAATCACCTGAAAAATATCTTAAACAAGCCGAAAAATATTCCTGGGACAAAATTGCAGACAAGTATGAAAAAATCCTGGACAAAAAATAGCCATCGGATTCTAGAACAGGCAACTGGTCTTAATCATTACAACCGTTGGGTTATTTCCATCTTCAAACAATATTTCGGAAAAAATATTCTGGAGGTTGGTTCGGGTCTTGGTGGTCTCTCTCGGTATTTCCCCAAAACAAAGGTCACTCTTTCCGATCTTCGTTCTAACTATCTCAAATATTTAAAGACACGTTTTAATTACAAAACTCTAAAACTAAATATCGAAAAAGAATCACCAGAAGAACTTTTAAATTCCTTCGACACTATTTTTTCTTCTAATGTTTTTGAACATATTAAAAATGATGAGTCCGCACTAAATAACTGTTTCAAGCTTCTTAAAAGCAACGGTAATCTCTTGCTATTTATTCCCAGCAGACCTGAGATCTACGGCAGTCTCGACAAG
>Ga0209000_1000193_pt1 | contig 75547 bp, 67 predicted proteins | sample RifGroD2_FD_183998 | JGI IMG/M metagenome (GOLD analysis project Ga0209000, IMG submission 183998) | Groundwater microbial communities from Rifle, Colorado, USA - Groundwater D2 (SPAdes) (version 2) | ecosystem: Environmental > Aquatic > Deep subsurface > Groundwater | place: Rifle, Colorado... | reverse complement strand
AATCTCATCTTTCAAAAACGAGATTGCTTCGTCGAAAGAACCTCCTCGCAATGACAAGAACGCGGCAAGCCGACGGGGAATTAAACCCAAAGAGATTAAATATGGACAACATATAATGTGCCCTTATAAAAACTCCCCTCTCCCTACAAAAAAGGAAGAAGGGACCTATTCTTAATCTTTTACTCGTCATTAGTTATGTCATCTTACGGTCTTATTTCCCACAACAATGTTTATACTTTTTTCCACTACCACATGGACAAGTGTCGTTTCTTCCTATATTATCTTCTGTTTTATTTATTTTTGGCTTTTTCTTTACTTCTTCTCCATTATCTCCATGAGATGCTACTGCATCCTTAACAACTTGTTGTCTCTCTAGTTTCTTTTGCATTTGAACATTATAAAGTCCTCTAACTGTATCTTTCTGTATTTCTTCTTGCATTTCTTCAAACATTTCAAATGCTAAAAGTTGATACTCCATAACTGGATCTCTTTGCGCATAGCCTTGTAATCCTATTCCTTGCTTCATTTGATCCATATTATCTATATGATCCATCCATTTTTGATCTACTGTCTTTAGTAATATTATTCTTTCTGCTTCCCTCATGTGTTCGTCTTCTAATTCATTTTCTTTTGTTTCATAAAGTTTAAATGCCGCTTCTTTTAACTTTAATTCTAATAAATCTTTATCTAGATTTTGTTTTTCATCTTCTGTAAAGTCAATTTTACCTATTGGTATTATTGAAGATATATATTCTCTTAGACCAACTAAATCCCACTCTTCTACGTTTTTATTGCTTGTAGTATATATATTTACCGCTTTTTCAATAATACGGTTTATTATTTTCACTACATCTTCTTTTAAATTTTCGTTGTTTAGTACTTTATTTCTTTCTGTATATATAAGTTCCCTTTGGTCATTCATAACTCTATCATAATCCATAAGTCTTTTACGAATAGCAAAGTTTCTGCTTTCCACTTTCTTTTGAGCCTTTTCTATCGTAGAAGTTAACATCCCGTGTTCAATAGCCATATCGTCTGGCATATTTAAAGTGTTTAGCACTGCTAGCATCTTGTCAGAACCGAATAGTCTCATTATTTCGTCTTCAAGTGAAATATAAAATCTAGATTCCCCTATATCTCCTTGACGACCTGAACGCCCTCTTAACTGATTATCTATACGTCTAGCTTCATGCCTTTCTGTACCTATAATCTTAAGTCCACCTACATCTGGCACATCTTCTCCTAGCTTTATATCCGTACCACGCCCTGCCATGTTTGTAGCAATAGTTACTGCATTTTTTTGTCCAGCAAGCATAATTATTTCAGCTTCTTTTTCATGATACTTTGCATTAAGTACTTGATGCGGTACACCTCTCTTTTTAAGTATAGAACTTATTTCTTCTGAACTATCTATTGTTATTGTACCAACTAGTACCGGTTGACCTTTTTTATACGCTTCTTCTATTTCACCTATGATGGCCTCTATTTTTGCTTTCTTATTTTTATAAACTTTGTCCGCCAAGTCTGCTCTTGCTAATGGCATATTCGTAGGTATTACAATAACATCTAGGGCATATATTTCTCTAAACTCTTCTTCTTCAGTTAACGCTGTACCTGTCATACCAGACTTTTTCTCATATTTATTGAAGTAACTTTGGAATGTAATAGTAGCAAGAGTTTTACTCTCTCTATTTACCTCAACACCTTCTTTTGCTTCTATTGCTTGATGCAAACCATCTGAATAACGTCTACCTGACATCAGTCTACCAGTAAACTCATCTACAATTATGATTTGACCATCTTTTACTATGTAATCCTCTTCTATATGCATAAGATTATGCGCTCTTAAAGCTATGTTTATATGATGTTGTATTTCTACATTTTCTGAGTCAGCCAAATTTTCAACTTTGAAAAACTTTTCTGATTTATCTATTCCTTGTGCTGTCAAAGTGGCATGGCTAGTTTTTTCATCTACAACAAAGTCTCCATCTTCTTCAACTATGGATCTCATTAACATACTTATATTATCTTGTGGCTTTACAATATTACCTTTTGTAAGTCCACGAACAAAATAATCGGCAACTTTATAAAGTTGTGTAGATTTAGCGCTTTGTCCAGATATTATAAGCGGCGTACGTGCTTCATCAATAAGAACCGAGTCAACCTCATCTATAACCGCATAGTGAAGCTTTTTTTGAACTTTATCTTGCTCATATATAGACATATTATCTCTTAAATAATCAAAACCGTACTCATTGTTCGTTCCATATGTTATATCAGCAGCATATGCTACCTTTCTCTCATCATGACTGATATCTGTAAGTATCGTACCTACCGACATTCCTAAAAAGTTGTATACTGGAGCCATTAACTCAGCATGTAGTTTTGCTAAATAATCGTTTACAGTTACAAGGTGTGCACCATGTCCCGTAAGCGCATTAAGATATAGAGGTAAAGTCGCTACTAGCGTTTTACCTTCTCCTGTTTTCATTTCTGCTATTCTACCTTGGTGAAGAACTATCCCACCAATAAGCTGTACTCTAAAGTGTTCCATTCCTATAGTTCTTCTAGCCGCTTCACGAACTGTAGCAAAAGCTTCAACTAGTATATCATCTAGTGACACACCTTCCGCCAATCTTTTTTTAAATTCTTCTGTCTTCGCTGAAAGTTCAGAATCAGATAATTTCATCATCTGGGGTCTTAAATCCTCAATATCGTTTACTAAATATTCTATCTTTTTTAATTCTCTTTCACTATGTGAACCAAATACCTTCTCTATAAACTTTTTCATATGCACAATCCTCTCTTATATATATTATTTTGTTATCATTAACAAATGTATACTCGCCTTTTAAGCACGATGAATACTATTCCTAATTTAATTATTTCATTTTAACATATTTTGCTAATATTTGAAATAGTTTAGAGCAAAAAAGTAAAGAAATCGTTCATTCCTCAGAATTACATAATACGAGGACTTTCATGGTATCTCAATAAATTGCTCTGTCAAACTTTATTGTTCTGAATCTATAGATTCTTCTTGTCCAGCATTTATCTCTCTTAAACTTTCTCTATACTCTGGATTAATATTGTTGCTTACTATTTTAAATGTGTCTAATATTATTATTAAAATAAAAGTTATGGGAATTATATTGTTAAATATCGCCTTCTTCATACTAATACTTTGAATTTTTGCGATTACTTTTGTATTTAAAAATATGTAATAAATTATTAGTGCAGTGTGGCTTACAGAAATAAATATATCAAAATTTAAAGATGCATCAACATCACTTGCGACCATTCCTGTGAAAAGACTTTTTAGTATTAAGATTATTAGTTCAAAGATTATAATAGGAATGAGCATATAGATTTGAGCCATTGCCATCCGGATAAAACTTGCCTTACCACCCACGATGTAACCTATTAATATTATCATTATTGTATATAGTAGAATACCTGAAACAACAACAATGTTCCACATAATCCACTCAAATACCATCATTGCATATCCTAAACCACTAGATATCAATGTGTGATATCTAATATAATCATTGCTAATGTTGTTAATTAAAAGTATTGTTGCCGCAAAAAAAACAATAAATAAAATTTTCATATTGATTCTTTTGTTTAATTTATTATATATCACATCTTCTGGATTATAAAATAACCTTAAAACATCTTTCATTCCAACAACTCCTCAAAAATTGAATTTATTTAATACAACTCTCACCTATAATTGCGAGTGAGAGTGTATTTTAAACATGTAATGACAATCTTGTGAGTGCATTACTTTTTAAGTTCTTATTTATCTAGTCCATCTATAGTATACCTATTATTTGCATCCCATAAAATCCATTCCTCTAGGTTTGCATCATAAACTGCTTTTTTCTGTTCACGTATTTGCTGTGCTGTGTATTTTTGATGTGGCTTTACCCATGAAGCAGTAAAGTCTTGTAGCCACGGCCTTGCTATTGCCCTATGTTCACCTTTCGCTATTGTGTTTAGTTTTGCTTCTGATGCTTGCATATATTTTAGTATAATATCATACGGTTGTAAATCTGGATATTTTACACCCATTGTACCATTAGCAAAATGTGATGGATAAACCATTGGGCATATATAATCTAAATATTTTGACATTTCTACATAATCTTGTCCAACTATTTTTGAATCAATGCTACTATTAATAATCGTCCCATAGACATCTGCTGAGACATAAACACCTTTCGTCTTTAATTGTTTAACAGCATACTCTGTAAATTCTGATATCACATCTTGCTTAGTTTTTTCTTTAGATAATTCTCCAAAATCAGCTAGTTCAATACCTCTTCCTGTAGAAAACCTTATATAATCAAACTGTATTTCTTCAAACCCAACATCTGCCGCCTCTTTTGCAACTTCTATAACATAATCCCAAACTTCCTTGTTATAAGGATTTACCCAAGCTTCTGCTCTTCCACTAGAAGACTTAACTCTTAATATAGAACCATCTTTATTTTTTATTGCAAGGTCTGGTCTTTGATTTGCTAAATAAGGATCTTTAAACACGACTATCCTTGCTATAGGATATATACCATTTTCTTTTAACTCTATAAGCAATTTTCTTATATCTTTTATAGGTGCGTCTTTAGTGGAACGTATTTCTTTTGCCAGAGGTACATTTGAATCAAAAGAAATCATACCATCATCATTCTTTATATTTAAAACAATAGCATTTAATTCTGTGTTATTTATTGTATCAATCCAGTATTTTCTCTTTTCTTTACTTGATAATGTCCACTCACTTAAAAATACACCTTTTACCTTTACTGGTTTAGCATATTTTATATAGTTTATTTCTGGCTGACTCTCATATATTCCAAATGCCTCTCCTAAAACTACTTTTTGTTGCATTTTTGTATTACCCTTTATATCAAACTTTAAAAAATTCTTACCATATTCTGTACCAAATAAATTTACAGTTGTTATAACAGTTATCGCAATTATAATTATTATAATTATATACTTCAAATTTTTCTGTATTGCCAAAATATACTCAACCCCTTTTTATTATTTCCCATTTATTTTCTCATATATATCGATATGTTGTTTTACCATATTTTCAACTGAAAAGTTTGTTTTAGCATGTATATATAAATTTTCTCCGTATTTTACTGCAGTTTCTTTATCACTTAAAAGCTTTAAAACGCAACCTGCAAATTGATTGTAGTTCCCCTTTTCAAACAACAATCCTGTTTCCTCATTTTTTATAAGTTCTGGTATTCCACCAACTGCTGAGGAAATAGTAGTTTTCTTAAACCTGGCACCCTCTAGTAAAACATAAGTAAAACTTTCGCTATACGATGTTATATTATTTATATCTAAAGCGTTATAAAAGGAGTTAACATCTTTTATATGCCCTAAAAATGTAATATTATTATTTATATCAAGTGTGTTTACTAATTTTTCTAATTCATCTTTTTGTCCGCCTGCACCTGCAATAAGAAAATGGACATCTTGTCTAGCTTTTAAAACTTCAGCAGCACCTTTTATAAACACATCTAAACCCTTTACCGGATCTAGTCTAGCAATTATACCCACCCACTTTTTATCCATATGCTCGATTAAATCATGCTTTTGGGCAAAGCTTTTTCTATCTATACAATCCAACTTTTCATCAAAATCCACACCGTTATAGATAGAAAAAACTTTGTTTTCTACAAATCCTCTATTAACAAGCATCTTTTTAAATTCTGGTGATACACCTATATAATAATCAAAAAACCTTAAGGCCAATCTATTAAGTCCTGTATATACTAAGTAACGATATAGATTCACACCTTCAAAATCTTTTTTATAATCGCTATGTACAGTTGTAATTAGAGGAACCTTAATGAATGGTTTTGCAAGAAAAATAAACCAGTTAGCTCTTGAGCCATGGCAGTGTACAATATCGTATTTTTCATCTTTTATAATTTTTATTATTTTTTTTATAACTGATAAATCATATCTACTTTTTTGATTTAAAAGTTCTACCGGTAGTCCGATTTTTTTAGCTTCATTATAAAAATCACCAGCAAAAAAACATAATATTTTCATGTCAATTTGTTTTCTTAATTCTTTTGACAGTGTTATTAAATGAGACTTTGCTCCTCCTGAATCCCCACCGCTTATTATGTGTAATACCTTCATTTCCTCAACTCTCCAATCGAGATTTTATTTTTTTGGCTGGTACCCCTGCAACAATACTATATGATTCTACATCCTTTGTTACCACACAACCCGAAGCAAGTATTGATCCTTTTCCTATAGTAACTCCTGGAAGTATTATAACTCTTGCCCCAATCCACACATCATCTGATATAGTTACTTTCTCTGGTTCTAATTCGCCTTGTTCCATCATGGGCACATCTGTATTATTAAAGCTATGATTTTTTGTATATATTATAACATCTGGACCCATCATTACATTTTTACCTATCACAAGTGGGCCTTGAACCCTTGCATTTATTCCAAGACCCGAATTATCCCCTATATTTATTCCTATACCTTTTCCAAAATAAGCTCCATGCTCGATATTGACATTTTTATCTTGTTTATCAAATATAAACTTGCAAAGTACACGTCTTATTATACCCGCTCCAAATGAATAATAAGCATCCGAAGATGGTAGATTCCTGGCTATACCATAATATAAAGATAAAGCTATCATTCGTAACATAAATTCCACTCCGTTCGCAAGTTCAAAGTACAAAGTTCAAAGAACAAAGTACAAATTAAAAACTTAATATTTCTATATCTTTTTACATTACACTTATTTATACTCTAATTTCTTACTTTGTTCTCTGTACTTTGTTCTCTGTACTTTGTACTTTGTTATTTAATCACGTATTCCCCTCTAATCATTATATACCCATCTGTAGTAAATTTAATTCCTCTTCCATCTTCTCTTGGTATTATTATAAGGTGATTTAAAGGTACTTTTTTATCTTTCTTTATGTCTATTCCATCTGTTATATCTTGTAGTCCATTTTCTACGCCATCTTTTACAATTGTTATCGCCTTTGTGTCTCCACTTCTGACGATTATTTCTGTTCCTTGCTTTCCTATAATCTGTACATTTTTATTTATCTTTAGTGGTTCGTAGGTAAATTTAGTTGTCCCGCTGCTACTATTTCCTATCTGTTTTTTAAGTTCGCTTATTTGACTATCAACATAACTTTGTGTAACTATAGGATCCTGTTCACTACCAAGATCAAGACTAGAAGCAAAAACAGTTGTTGCTAAGCCAATAAATAAAACTACTACCAGATTAATAATATTTTGTTTTTTCATTAGATTTCAACTCCTCATTTTTTACTAACCATGCAAAACTATTTCAAAGAAATTAGTTTGCTATGTATCCATACTTCATAATACCATCCTTTATTTTTATTTTAATAGCTTTATCTACCTGTATAGGTAAATATTTCAAAGTATCATTTATGTTTTCCTCTTTAAATTTATTACTTATGGTTAAAATATTTTTTATCTCGCTTGCTTCATTTATTATACTTTTTAAAATCGTTTGTTTATTATTATTTTTACCAAAATCTATTTGATTAGTCACAATAACTACATTTTTAGGCCCAGCATTTAATAATGAATTCTCCAAAAATTTATACATATCACCATTTTCAGAATTTAAATATATTACTTGAAAGTCTTTATTTGTAACCTTATAATTTATATCTTGGTTTTGAATTTTATTCTTTCTAACACTATTTTTTACTTTTTCTGATTCATCCGTAGTTAAAACAAGTTCGTATGAAGAATTAATATTTTTTATGATATCACTTTGTTTTTCAGTACTGTAGCTATCAAAATTATCTAAAATCACTATGTCAGAAGCCTTTTCTTTAGGATCGTTTTCTATAACAGACATGTTTTCCATAACAACTGGCAGTTTTATATCATTTATTGTCTCAACCTTTACACTATACAAATTATCTACATAAATTGTACTAGACGATTTTCTGTCCTTTTTAAGTGACGCTACATAAAGCCTCTCTAATTTAATAGGATATGACATATTTTCGTCAAGATTGATGCTAATATATTTATAACCAGACCAATCTATTTTTTCTGCCATCGTCACTGCATACTCTTTATTATTTGCATCTATAATTTTCGCTTTAAATATGTTATTAGATTTATCACCATATAAATCAAGACCTATCGTTTGAACCTTATCTTTTATTTCTATAGGCTCTCCAAAAGAAATGTAAGCTGCTTGTGTATTTTCACTCTTTTCGAAAGTATATTTAAGTTCAAATGATTTTCCTCCTTTTGCTCTTTTTGAGTTGTTCGCCAAAGTTCCTTTCACAGTTTCTGGGAATGAGACAAAAGTATTTTTGTTATTTACCTTGTTAAAATCATTTGTTACAGTTTTTTGAGTTCCTGATACAACAGGAATGGCTACAATATTGTTTTTGTAAGTTGCTGTTATATACCCTTTTGTGTATTTTGTACCTGCTTTAAATACACCATTTTTTATTGTACCTAAATTTTTAGAACTAACTACCCATTTAACTTTCTTCATATCTATAAGTATATCTTGTCCTGTTTGACTAAATGCTTTAAGCACAAGTTTTTCTGTCTTGCCGTATTCTAATATTATCTTATCTTTGTCAAACTTTATACTACCAATAGCATCACTTATTTCGAATTCTATATCCGCTTTTGCAGCACCATACGTAGCTGTCAACTTACAATTTCCTACAGTCTGGGCAGTAAACTTATCACCATCTATTTTCCCCTTTACTCCTGAAAATGACCACTTAATCTTTTTTATATCAGGATTTGAAATGTTTCCAAACTCGTCATATCCACTAACTGAAAGTTTAACTTCTTGATTTGGTGCAAGCATTTTTTCATCTATTTGTATTTTTATTTCTTTTGCATCTGACACTTTTGAGTTATTTACTACTGCTAACCCATTCATTATCTTTCTTTGTGAACCATCTGAAACTTTATTTACAACGCTTAGCGCTTCTTCAGGCAACTTAACTGCCATTGTTGTTGAGCCACCACCATCAAAGTTCATTGCGTTGTATGCCCCATAATCTAACATAAGTGTAGCAAGTTCCTCATGTGTTACGCCCACACTTTCATCGCTTCTACCATCAATTGCAAGCATTATTATTTCGCCATTTTTAGTGATTCCAATTGCTGTTCTAGGGTACCTACCTGTATTTGGCACACCTCTATTTACTACTTGTCCGTCTTCAAGTATTTTTACAGATCCACTTATTGCATACTGTACTTTATCAACACTTATAGAAGTTTTTATATCAAAATCTGCTTTTTGTCCAACTGCTAATCCTTTATTCTTTTCAAATATTGTTTTCTCTTTCATAACCAAAATGTATCCATTCTCTGGCACTGTAACCGTTTCACCTTTTGTGGAAAATTTTGTAATTACGCCGTTTTCAATAACTATTTTGTACAAACCCTTGTATATTGAATCAATTTTACTTGTATCTTTCATTAAATCTCTATTATCTATAAGAACTGGTACATCAAAGTTTGTAACTTTATTCAAATGCTTTATATTAAAAATCAAGTTATCGTTTGCATAGAATTTCATATTAACATCAAAAAAGTCTATAAACGGATTGTCCTTGCTAAGAAATATAGTGGCATAGTTATTACATCCTTCATTTATATTTGAAGTAGATAGTAGCTCACCCTTTTCAACCAATGTACCTATTTGATATGAGACATTATTACGCATGTCAAAAAAGTCAGAATTTATACCAGCTATGTAATCTTCACCCTTCATCAGATTGGTTAGAGTGTCTCGTTTTCCATATGTGTCTTTTGAATACACAGGAACTATATCAATATATTTTTTACTATAATCAATCTTTAATACATGTATGTTTAACCAACCTTTATCGGTAAGAGATATATCTCTTTGATAGTCAACACCATTTATAATTTTTGTATTATATTCTTTTGTATAATATGTTTCCATGGCATGTGTATTTGAAATCATACCCATAAAAAGTCCCGCTACTACTAACCCCATACCTGCTATTTTATTTAATCTCATAATACCTCCCTCATAGAAAACAATTTCTATTTCCTATTAATTTATTCTGTTACTACTTTATCTGTTGTTTGCTCTTTTTGAACTAAATCCGCATTATAAATTGAATCTATTAATTCCTTAGTCTTTACTTTGTCATATATAAAGTAAGATACACCTTTTATAGTTTTAGGTTCTCCTGGTACTACATGCATAGTTACATTGGATGCATCTACTTTGGATATCATATTTATTCCTGCTGGCACATCACCTATACCAAAATTAGTATCAACATATTGATATAACGTAACTGCTATTTTGGGAAGATTACCTATATTTTTTACATTAAATACTTGCTCGTAAAATGCTTTTAGGAAATTTTGTTGAACTTTTATTCTATCTAAATCACCATTCATATATTTCCTAAATCTAACAAGTTGTTCCGCTTGTGAACCATTCAATGTTTGTTCACCTTTTTTAAGATTTATATATAGATCTTGAACTGGATCACGATATTTCAGATTTCTTTCTACAGTAAATTTTATACCGCCAACTTGGTCAACAATTTTTCTAAATGCTTTTACATCCACCTTCACATAATAATCAATATCAACATCAAGAATTCTCTCAACTTCTTTTACTGAGTATTCATTTCTCTTATTGTTTGGTGCATATGCATGTACTTCTGTTATTTTCATTACACCTGTTGAAGGTGCATATTTGTGCAATCCTTTAAGTTCTGTTTGTCTCTCGGGCGCAAGCGTTATTCTTGTATCTCTAGGCACAGAAATAACATCTATTTTGTTGCTTTTTTTATCAATTGTTGCAACTAATATAACATCTGTCCTTACCCCTTCTTTATCAACTCCGAATATCGCTCCAGTAATTCTATCTTTTTGAGTCTTTCCTATCATATTGAAAACTTGTCCAAATGGATTATCCGCTAGCCCCTTAAGTAAGTCGACTTCTCCAGTAATCAAAGCGTTCACGTGCATGAATGTAAAAAATCCTGCTATTAACAAAAATGGTAAGACAATCATGGTAACAATTAAAATAAACTTTTTAACCTTTCTATAGTGTTGTTTCGTTCCCTTTATTTCATTTAAATCTACGGTATTGTATCTATTCTGCATTATTTTGTCCCTTTCTTTTTTCGAGTGGTTTGCAAAAAAATTATTGCTTATATTAGTATATCAATTTTTTTCACTTTTTACAATACCTTATCGCATATTTTAACATTAATTTAACAAAATTTATTATTTAGTTTTTATTATGTAAATACTTATTTTTTGTAGCCATTCCTCCACGTATATGTCTTTCAGCTTTATTCATATCTAGTATGTCCCTTACTTCTTCATATAAAAATTTATTTACATCAATCAATCTATACACAACATCTTTATGAACTGTGCTTTTACTAATACCATACTTTTTAGCTGTATCCCTCACTGTGCTTTGGTTTGCAACTATATAATTAGCAACCTCAACAACTCTTTCTTTTATGTAATCTCTCATTATAAAACCTCCATTTTAAAGTGCAACATACAAATAACAAAGTACAAATTCAAAGTACAAATATCAAAGTACAAATTTAAAAAAGACTAATTTAATTGTAGCTTCGTTATTTGTTATCTGTTATTTGCCATCTGTTACCTGTTATTTGTTATTTGTACAATATATGAGAGGTAAATAGAAAAAATTCCTCTCGCTTTTGCGAGAGGAATTTTTATACTTCCATTATTATTGGTAATATCATTGGACTTCTTTTTGTTTGTTTCCATAAAAATTCTTTAAGTTTCTCTTTTATACTTGTTTTTATATAAAACCATTCTCTAACATTCATATTTTGACATTCGTCAAGTACTTCATGTATTATCGCTTTTACATCATCCATCAAAGTTTCAGACTCTCTCACATAAACAAACCCTCTAGAAATTACATCTGGTCCTGCAAGCATTAATCCTGTCTTCTTATCGATAGTAACAACAGCTACTATAAGTCCATCTTGCGATAGATGCTTACGGTCTCTAATCACTATATTACCTACATCTCCAACTCCTAATCCATCAACAAATACCTTACCTGCGGGAACAACCCCTGCTTTTTTAGCTTCAGTTGCTGTAAGTTCAAGTACTTCTCCAATAGACATTAAGAATATATCTTTAGAATTCATACCTAAGCTTTTAGCCAAATCTGAATGGGCTTTAAGATGCCTATATTCTCCATGCACTGGAATAAAGAATTTGGGATTTATCAGCGTGTGTAAAAGTTTTAATTCTTCTTGACAAGCATGTCCTGACACATGAGTATCGTCAGTTATTACATCTGCGCCTTTTTTACATAATTCGTTTACAACTTTTGATACAGTTTTTTCATTGCCTGGTATAGGTGTAGCGCTAAGTATTACTTTATCTCCCGCTTTTATTTCAATTTGTCTATGCTCAGAATTTGCCATTCTCGACAATGCTGACATAGGTTCACCTTGACTACCTGTCGTAATTATAACTAATTGATTATCTGCATATCTATTAATCTCATTTACATCTATAAGAATATTTTCTGGCATATTTATATATCCAAGTTCCATAGCAGTACTAAGAACATTCAACATACTCCTACCTGATACGGCAACTTTTCTTTTATGTTTACTCGCTGCATTAATAAATTGTTGTATTCTATATACATTTGACGCAAATGTTGCAATTATTATTCTATTCGTTTTCGATTGTACAAATATCTCATCAAAAACCTTATCAAGAGATGTTTCTGATAAATTATAGCCTTTTCTTTCAGCATTTGTACTGTCACTCATAAAAACAAGAACACCTTTGCTTCCTATTTCTGCAAACTTTGCTAAATCTATAACTTTATTTCCTTCTATCGGTGTATAGTCAATTTTAAAATCTCCTGAATGTACTATTATACCTACTGGCGTGTATATAATCAATGCTACTGAATCTGCTATGCTATGATTTGTTCTTACAAATTCAACTTTGAAATTTTTGAAACCTATACTCTTTCCTGCCTCAACAACAAACTTTTTAAATGTCTTATCCAAGTCATGTTCTTTAAGTTTGTTTTCAACAAGTCCAAGCGTCAATCTCGTACCATATATTGGAATATCTATTTCTTTTAGTACATAAGGAACAGCACCTATATGATCCTCATGTCCATGTGTAAGTATTATGCCTTTAATTTTATCTTTATTATTGTTTAAATAAGTTATATCAGGTATAACTAAATCAATACCTAGCATATCATCCTCTGGAAATGCTAATCCACAATCTATAACTATTATTTCATCATCATATTCTATAACTGTCATATTCTTTCCTATTTCTTCTAATCCACCTAATGGAATAATTTTTAATCTTGGTGTTTTTACTAACAAAACTTCTCCCCCTTTTTATATACGTTCTTATATTAAATTTTTATTAATACTTTTCTACAAAAAAATAAAACTAAAAATAAAAACTAAAGATAAAATCCGCTCCATAAATTCTTAAATCATTATAACACACTAACGCAATAAAAGCAAGTATTAAACTTGCTTTTATTGTTACAAAATTGTTATTTTATCGACAAACGCCCACTTCTATGCTGCCTCTAAAGTATTTCTACATAATAAAGGAGCTTGATAAATCAAGCCCCTTTATTATGTAGAAATGTTTTATATTCTAAATTAATACTGATATTCTACACTTACTCTTGCAGTTATTTCTATGTCTCCTGATTCTACTGGAGTCGCAGATTCTACTGAATCATAAGCTTTCATATTCATTGCTTGATTTGAATACATTGGTTGTGCTCCTCCACCGTAGCTATCTTCTGATATTCTTGAAGGTTTGTCTAGTTGTACTCCAACTACAGTTGCTAAAGCATTTGCTTTACCTTGAGCATTTTTCATAGCTATTGAAAGTGCTTCGTTGTATGAAGCTGTTTCATCTACTAGGCCAAAAGTCACACCATTTGTTATATTAGATCCCATTTTAGATGCTATATCTATTATGTCACCTGTTTTTGTTATATCTCTAACTTTTACAGTTATTGTATTTGTTGCTTCGTATCCTGTTACTTTTGAAGTATTATTTTCATATGTATACATTTGATTTACATAATAATTTGAAGTTTTCAAGTCTTTTGCGTCAATTCCTGCTTTTTTTATAGCATCTATAACTGCTGTCATTTTTTGTGCATTAGCTTGCTGAGCTGCTACTGCTGTTTTCCCTTCTGTTCGTACACCTACATTAACATATGCTATGTCTGGCGCTACTTTCACCTTAGCTTCTCCTGAAACTGTTATTGTTTTTCTGTTTAGTGCTGCTGCTGCATCATCAGCCTTTGCTATATCCGGATTAAAACCCCCAAATGCAACTGTACCAACCAACATAACTAATGCTAAACTACCTGCTATTGCTTTCTTTAAATTTGTATTCATAATGAACACTCTCCTTTTTTATTTTATTTTTATTTTTTAATCATCTTAATTACCTTTTTTGTTCCCATTATTACTATTATTATTAATGCTCCATAAATAATAATGTTAATAATTATAATTATTATGTTGCCTGCAAACCATACTGCCAAATCTTCTGTTGTCATTCTTATGTTGTTTATAGAAGATGAGAAGCTTTCTCCTATCCTTTGCATCAAATTTTTATCAACAGGTTGTACTATTTCTAAATTTCTAACTTGAGTTAAATCTACATATATAGTTGAGTATGCAACTAATTTGTCCCAATTTTTCATTTGGCTTTTATAACTTTCAAGCTGTGATCTTATTTCACTAAGTCTTGCTTCAAGTTGTATAAGTTCCTCTACTTTTGTAGCTTTTTTCATTATATCAAGTAGTCTTTCTTGCTGTATCTCCAATGTTTTTGTTTTACTTTCTATTTCAACATAGTTTTCTGTTACATTTTCTGTGCCTTCACTTGTTGAAATGACTTTTCCTATATTTCCTACCTCAGTTTTAATACTTTCGTATTGTTCTTTTGGTATTCTTACTTTAATGTTACCTTTTTTGAGATATTCACCTTTGTCTGGGTGAGATTCGTATATATAGCTACTTGAGTTTTCCACATACCCACCACTGTTTTTAGATAGGTTTCTTATAGTTTGGAGAACTCCATCAAAATCTAAAGTTTCGAGTGTAATATTTGCTGTTTTTATTATTTTTAGGTTATCTTCTGGATTTACTACCTTTTGATTCATAACTGAATCTAAATCCATTTTTTTCTCACTTCTCATAGCTGCTTGTGGCGCTTCTTCCGACACTGCTGTGGAATTTGCAAACATATCTCCACTAAAGCTATTAGACATTCCACCGCTTACCGTTGAATCATAATTACTTAAACTTTGACCTAACATCATTTCGCTTTGATTTTTATTATTTACTCCGATTACCCCTGCAGTTTGCGCTATAACTACAATTGTTAGTAACAATACTGCCGCTACTATTGATATTTCTCTTGGCCTCAACATTTTGAGAATGCTATCCCACCATTTCATTTTTTCCTCCTCCTTTGATTTGTAGATTTTGCTCATTAAATTAGAATGAAAATCTACTGGCAAATCTTTTTCGGGAAGGGATTTTAATTTTTTTTCAATTTCATCAAAATCATAAATTTCTTTATCTTTTTGATTCATGACTATCCCCTCCCTTCTTATTATTTAAACGAACTTTCTTTTCTTTTTGTTCCACATTATTAAAAATTTCTTGTAACTTTTTCTTTGCTCGATTTATCCTCGATTTCACAGTACCTAAACTACATTCTAAACTTTCAGCTATCTCTTCATATTCCAAATTATTTATGTATCTTAAAATTATAACTGCCCTATGGTCCGGGTCAAGCATATTAATCTTTTGAAGGATATCTGATTTTTCCTCTTTCTTTATATATTTATCTTCGGGAGTTAATTCTTTATCGTCTTTATATTGTTGTAAAATCTCAGATTCTCCAACATTAATATTTTCATCTATATATTTGAGTCCTATGTTTTTTCTATTTTTCCTAATTTCATCAATACATGTGTTTATTGTTATCTTATATATCCAAGTATATAATTTACTCTTATTATTATAGATATTTAAACTTTTATATATCTTAATGCACACCTCTTGTGAAACATCTTCAGCATCATTAGCATTTCCTAGCATCCTATATGCTATATTGTATATATCTTTTTCATAGCCTATAATAAGCTCCTCAAAAGCCCTTATATCCCCCTTTTTGGCCTTATTTATAAGCTCTAGCTCATCGTCTTTATACACTCTAACACCTCCAAGTTAGTTATTAGTAGGTCTTTACATATTAATAATTTATCTCAATTATAGCTATTTGCTCGATTTTTGTCAATGACAATTTTTTTTATATTTCTCTTGTCAATTCCACCAGTTTATGTTATACTATCAAAGTAATCAAAAATACGCCGAAGTGGTGGAACTGGCAGACGCGCTGGACTCAAAATCCAGTCCTGTTAAAGGGGTGCGGGTTCGATTCCCGCCTTCGGCATACACAGTAAGGGTTTCAAGGGTTCAGGCAACCTCTGAAAATATCAAAACACCCACTGGATTCTATGACTATAAATCATATAATCCAAGGGGTGTTTTTTCATGCAAAAAATAAAACTAAAATTAACAAGAACCAAGAATTTTGAAGATTTTTTGTCTTGGTGCAAGGTCAAAAATTTAAGAAAACCAACCGTCGATAGTTACAAACTTGCATGGGACATGTTTAACCGTCACTATGAAGGCGAAATCGAAGACATCGAGCAGTCAGATGTCAATGCATTTGTGCTCGATACACACAAACATGTGAATTTTTATTCGTTATTGTTTTTAGATTCGCTTAGCAAATGGATAGGCACTAAAAACTCTATATTCTTACTCAAAAGTATTGAAAAAGGGCTATCTATAGCCCTCATATATTTAATCTAAGTCTATTTTATTAGCAACTTGAGTATTTACTGGTAGTATTGTATCTTTATTATCATATGTATCTAGTATTTCTTCCGCAGTTGCGGTGATTGGATTTACAGTTGTTACTTTTGATGATTCTTTTAGTTTCTCAAATGTTTGAATAAAACCGTCAAAATCATATATTTTAGATTCATTAACATTACTTTCTGAAGACCATTCATGTATATTGGGGATATTTTCGTTTGAGGTAATAATAGCAACTAATCTATCCGGTTCACTTTTGAAATTTACATTTCCCATTAACAGAGAGTCCCCTGCTTTCTCATCGATCTCATCTTTAGGCAACAATACAAATATACATCCAGCTGGAATACAGTAATCTCCTGTTAAATCTGTATAGCTACTAACAGTAGTTTCTATAGTTTGTTTTGTAGTTACTGAAACTTGGTCATTAGTGTCATAACTAGTCTCAACGCCGATTCTATCTGCCGAGGAAGATAATTCACCATCATGCAAAATATGTTTTGCATTGTAAATTGAAGTTCCATGAAAACGCAAAGGTAAGTCATCAGGTATTACTTGTCTAATTTTTGAAGGGAATTCATGGCATTGTCTTAGTCTATATGCTATATCTTCTTTACTTTCTGGTCTTAAAAATTCTAAACGGTCTAACGTTTTAGCAAGTGCCATCTTCTTAATAGCTATAGTTTTACTTGCCACTTCTAAGCGAACTTCTTTCCTATCAATAGAACTACCTTGTATATCTGTATATTTTTCTAAAGCTTTTTGTAGGTTTTCTTCTTGTTTTGCAACTAATCCCATATACATATTTCTTCGGATTTCGAACTTATTTGCTTGCGGTACAATATCATTATCAAATATTTTTTCAGCAATTGCTGTTCGAATGTTAGTAGGAGCAGGTTTATCATTAACTTCTTTTTCAATTATTTCCTTTGATTTTAAAATAGGTTCTTCTGAATATTGAAAAACCATACCTTGACTTTTTAATTTTTCAACAGAACTTGTTATAATTTCTCTATCAAGCTGTTCAGTAGCTAAAGTCCTGTCATTCATTTCTAATCGTTTTACTGTATGATGTCCTGTATCTTTTAAATCGTTTAAAGCAACCATAATATATTTATCTGAAAATCTAGTGGCCTTGGGTGCTCCATTAACTTGATTTTCATTTCTTGAACAACCCCAAGTTGGATCAATTATATAGGTTTTACCATTATAATCATAAATACAATAACTGTGTTCTCCAACATCAACCTTATCTACTATTACATCTAGTTTATGACAAATAATACGAAAAGCACTACTTATTGAATTGCAATTTCCATAGCCTTTTTCTATTGTGCTATTAGGATTTGAATAATCAGCTCTACCATCATCGCATTCAACCTCATACTTTTTGTTGTTAGCTTCAGTAATTCTTCCACAATAATACTGTGTATTTTCTTGCAAATAATTATTTACAAGCATTATTTTATCTATATCATTTAAACCATTTAATTTACTTACTGAATTGCAAAACTCAACCACCTTCTTTTGACTAGTTGAATTCAAATCTTCGTATTTACTATTGTTATTAATAAATTCTTTTATAGGGTCAGGTTTCCTGGTATTAATTACAAAGTTAGCAAAAGCCATACTAACACCTCCCACACATATTATTTATTATACCATGTTTTACCATTTTAATCAATGCTAAATGTCATATTTTGTAACTTTCTCTTTATTTTTCAGAAAATATAGCTGTGACATACAAAGAACCTATAAATAGTTTCTAGTTCACTATTTATAGGTTCTTTCATTTACACACCTAGTCTACCTTTTGTTTATTCATTTCTTTATTATCAGACAGGTTTCCAAGCCTTTCAATATATTTGTTACTGGCTTGATCAATATCTTCTTTGTTGATATTATTATACACTTCTAATATCATATCTAAGGTTGCGTCACCCATCAACTTAGCAATTGTCGTAATGTCAATGCCCATCTGTACTAAGTTAGTACAAAAAGTATGCCTAAATCTATAAAAGATATACCCTTTTTCTGAAAGTCCTTTCCGTTTTAGTGCACCAGAAAACTGTTTAGCATGGTATTCTTCCATCTTCAGGGTACCGTCTTGTCCTGTAAATAGCATATTTTCTGTATGGTTAGCAGTTCTTTTCGCCATTAGTTTCTTATTACTTTCTATAGCACTTTTCCAATCTCTGGCCGCTTGTGAAGCTTCTTGAGTAATGTTTAAGGTTCTTCTTGCAACAAGCGAAACTTTTCCACGTTCGTTCTTAAGTTCCTTAATTATAGGAACTTGAGATAATTCCTTTTTTGTTTCAATGTCGAACTTGATGTCATAGCTAAGTGCCTGTTCTATTCGCACTTTGCAGTTGTCCAAGTCAACATTTTCAAAAGTTAATGCCAAAGCCTCACCAGGTCGAATCCCGGTATCGCGCAATATCAATATCAACGCTTTTAATGCTAAATTATCATTAACCGCAATAATAATTTCTGCAATTTCATCATCTTTTAGTGCTTTATACTTATCGGTGATTGGTGCGTTTCCAAATGGCTCTTTTATATTTTCCATGTAGTTTTTAAGGATTATATCCTCTTCATACGCATATCTGACCACGATTCTGAGGACCATATATACATTATGTAATCGTGATTGGCTATAATAGCGCTTTTCACCTTTTACTGTATGTTGTTTTTGGATAAAATCATTAATAAATGTTTCATAATCCATTTTCCCAAGGCTTCGAATTGGTAATTGTCCCAAGGTAGCTCCAATGTGCTTAGCCCCAAATATGTAGTCTGAGAAACTCCTTGACTTCATGCCCCCGCGCTTACTGTACAGGACTTTGTCCATAAACTCACCAAATGTGAGATCAGCATTGCTAGTTGCCTTTTCTACCTCATTTGTGCCTTATACATCTGTTGTTTCTTGTGCATCGGCATAAAGGAAGTCCACATGCATTGTAGTCAAACTGTCGAATCCCTTAATTATATCACTATCGTATACATACGTCGACAGCTTACTAACCTCCACCAATCTGTCATTCGTGGAAAAAATATTTTAATCTCCATCGGCCTCTAGTTCTTCCTCATGCAAATCCTCCTTTAAGTTTAGTTTTGATGTAATCTGTATCTCCTAGTGCCCCGCATTCAGTGGGTTACAGGTGTATCGCTGCAGTGATTGGATTATAACTCCACATCCCACAAACGTCAATCCTTTTTGAATAAATTGTAAATACTTGTAATTTTATTGTTTTTATGCAAAATAATAACCCATATATTTCTATAAGGATTATGGTTTTTGGCTATTTTAGATTTTTTTATTATTTTTTGTTGATTTCTTAAGGATTCCCCTTAATTAGGCCGTTCTGCGCACTTTCTTAGTAGAATAGCTAATCAAATATTAACGACATCTCCGTCATCCACAATCTTTATATTCTTTACTTCCTGTTCTCTTATCTCATCAAACATGTGTGTTGCAATAATTTTACACTTTCCTTTATATTTTTCAGCCAGCAGCTCTGCCTCTGCTAAAGATAGATGAGATGGTATCTTTTGAACAAACGATACATCCATCACCGTGATAGGTGTGTTTTGTAAAATAGTTTCAACACCACTGCACTCTCTAGTATCTCCAGTATATCCAAAGGTTTTTTCGCCTTTACTAACGATATAGCCTAAGCATTTTATATCATCATCATGCTCTACTTCTATTGCTTTTATATCATAGCCATGTAATTGCAAAGATTCACCATCATCTATCTCTATAATTTCGAGATTTGTATTGTTAACAAGCTTTTCCCATGTTTCAACACTATAGCCCATTGTAAACAGCTGTTTCAGTTTATTCGATTCTCCCATAGGTGTAACAATAGTCAAATGCTCGCTTCTTTGTCCTGTTAGACCTAGTTCTAGCATCAAAAATGGTATGTCAAAATAATGGTCGCCATGAAAATGCGTTATCAAGACAATACTTATGTTCTCTGGGTTACTTCCCAGTCTTTTCATTTGTTTCATTGCCCCATTCGGAGCATCTATCAAAATTTTATCATCTACAAAAGCACATGCACTAAATCTGTCTGCTCTTATTGAGCCTGTTCCTATAAACTTTATTTTCATGTATTCCCTCCATTATTATCTACCTTTTAGTAATTTCGAATCGTTTCACTAGTTCAATATATCACACTTCACAATGTATATCTTAGCTACTTAACTACCTCTGCCTTTTCGTCTTCTCCTGGCTCCTCAAACCAACTTGAAAACAATTCATACTCGTGATCCGGAATTTCATATTCGTTTTCTTTTAGGTTTTTATTACGATGGTGGACTCTCTCCCTGATTACTTCATCGCTGTAGTTCAAGTATATGAGTCTAACATCATACTTTGCGAATCTTTCTCTTATATAATCCCTCTTTGCGCGTTTCCAGAATCCAAAATCAAGTACTACACTATGCTCTAACCCAAGTAGCTTTTCACATGTTCGATATATCATTTCCTCACACTTTATAAGTGCAGCTTCATGTGCCTCTCTACCATCTAAATGCCCATAAAAGTGTAGCATATAATCATCAGCAGAGAAATGAATCACTCCTTGCTCTGCTTCCATTTTCCTTGCATACGTTGATTTCCCTGAACCTACTTTCCCACATAACATATATAATGTTGGCATAATATCACGCTCCTCATATCTCTAATTTAAATTTCACTGTGCTGTCTCCATTCACTCTATCATTTTCAACAATCTCAACAATTTTGAACCCACACTTTGCAAACACGCCTTGTGATGCTTGATTCTCACCCCATGTCTGCGTTAATATTTCTTTTACACCTCTAGTTTTATACCTTTCTATTACATCTTCCACTTGTTTGAACCCTAGCTTCATACCTCTATTGTCTTTGCAGACGTACATCGGCCCAATATCAATTGAGCCATTTTCCTCAAAAATAGTAATAAAAGCAACTACTTTTTGCTCAGCATTCACATAGCCATATATCTTGAAATAATCTTTCTTGCTAAACTTAGTCATAAGTGGCATGATTGTTTTATCTGGCTTTGCTCTGCTTGGCAGGAAATCTTTTAGTCCTTCCGCCTCTGTGACTAAATCATTAACTTCTTCTAGAGTCATTGGTCTCAATATATAGTCTTTCAATTGTATCAACTCCCTATCATTTTAATCCTCTATTTATTAAACCCACTACTTAAAAAGTTTCTAATAGACTCAAAAGAACTTTTTCTGACTCTTTCTTCATTATAGGCTGAGAAAATTTCTTCTGGAGACATCCATATAACATCATCAACTTCTTCTTTTTGCAGTACCATATCTTCTCTTTTAAAGTCTGCCTCTAAATAATAAATATCAAAAAAGCAGTTTTACTAGTTGGCCTTTCCTCTACTAAAATAATTTCATCTATATCATTTCTAATCCTTGTTCCTCGTACATTTCTCTCACAATAGTATCTCTACTATTATACCCTTGCACCACCCATCCACTTGGTAAAGAGAGAATACTCCCTTTCTCTTTTGAAGTTAACTGCATCATAATTTTATCTTCACTATTATTCACTAATAATGCTGCAATTAAAACACGCTGCCCTTCTGGCAATAACTCTTTATACTTTGATCTAGGAATTACTACTCCTGTCTTTTTCTTATTGACATCTATTAACTCAATATACTCTTCCTCCATATGTACCGCCTCCCTATCGTACATCTTCCTTTTGCAACTCAAACCATGTTACTCCATCTACCGCACGTTTTTTCTTAAATCCTACCTTTTCAAAAACCTTATGGGCAGATATTCTATCATTTGGGATGTTATCAACTAGACTCTCTAATCCCAATCCTTCGAATGCTGTTTTCATTAATAGCCTTAGTGCTTCCTCGCTATAACCCATCCTTCGATACTTTGCTTCTATTAAAATTTCCGTTATGTTTTCCTTTGTTTCCTCATCGTAGTGACAAGCGACATCACCTATAAACACATCATCTTCTTTTCTACATATGTATGCAAAAAATCGCTTTGGCGTATTTCCAATCCATTTGTCATACCAATTCTGCCACTTAGATTCGTTAAAATCTATGCAGCCAGTTTTCTTATCATATCCGACATACGACATGTCAATCCCTGCATTATAATTCATTGTATCCGGGTCTGCCAAAAGCTTTTGCCTGTATGCTAGCTCATCATAACTCGGAATTTTTAAGTATAATCTCTCTGAACCTTTTATCTTATTCATAACTATCAGCCTCCTTCTACACTGGCATACTATACTTTCTACTATTTGCTTTTGTAAATCCCACTTTTTCATAAAACTTATGTATTACTGGCTGGTCATCTAAGCAAGTTAGTATAATCTGCTTGTATCCATGCTCTTTGGCATATTTTTTCACATAATCCATCATTATCGAGCCAACCTTGTGCTCTCTGTAATCTGAGTTTACCGATATGTTAAACAACTCAATTACGGGTTGGAACGAAAAGGTGAACAAATCAATCTTTTGCATTGTGATACTCCCTATAATTTTGCCATCAAGCTTTGCTACGATGATTTCGTAGTTTCTATCTAACTTATAAGAGTTTCTATATATTTCTATGTCCTGACTACCGCCAAAACAGTTGTCGATTAGTGCTTTATATTGCTCTAGATCGTCATACTTTAAATTTTCAATTTTTATATCCACTATGATTCACTCCTTATCTAACTATCTCATGTAAAAAGAATCTCTCTTGAAACTCCGTTAAAGCCTCAATCTGTTCATCTGAATAGCTCTTATCGTTAGGCACGACTATTAACTTATCATCATCATTAGGCTATGTATAATAGCAATGCATTTGCCTCTAAACTCTTCTACAGGCTGAAATACTCCAAGTACATACGCGTCCAATTATTCGCCGTCACCTGAAATCGTATCAGGTATATATCCATAATTTACAGGATAAACAAAACCGTGTTTCGGATGTTTGCTTCCCATAACCCTATCCATTTTTACTGTCACTTCTGTATTAAGATATTCTTCTGCCCTATTCATTTGCACCATCCCCTTTATAATTTTCAAATTTCTCTACCAATCTTTCAACATCTTGATAATTGCGTACTACCCTTATATCCTTATCTGGATATCTATTTAATACTTCCTCGATTCTAGGCATGCTTTTGATACTAAAATCTCGAATAAATTGTATAAATTCATCGGTCACTGTCTCATCAAAACCATCCACCATATATTCTGTACTTGCCTTTTTATTGCTTCTTCGTGAGAAATGCTGCCTGCATTTTCAAGTACCTTCTTCTTTCGGTATTTTAGTAATCATCTGTGACATTTATCCAATCTTTCATCGTCATTACTTGTTGTTCTTTTGCTTCTGTCTCAGCAATATCCAAAAATAAATTTGTTAAATTGTTTAGTCTTTCTATCTCATTTTTTTCTAAATAGTTTTTCGCAATACTTATATCATACTTTAGTATCTTACCCTCTGGTGAGTTTTTCCAAGAAGTTAACCCCATATTTACTTTTTCACTATCCACACTTTCATATATAAGTTCAGCCGCAGTTTTTCCGGTAATTACATAGTGTAACTTGTTCTGAACAATCTTGAAAAATATATACACCTCTTCACTATCTTTACTGTAATCGCTACTACAACTCTCAAATATATCAGTGATTTTTGGGTAAGCACGCCTTTCACTTACCCTGATTTCTTTTATTATTTCTACTAATTCATCAAAACAGTCTTTTCCAAACTTTAATCCGTTTTTTAATCTTTCTTTATCTATCACAAAGCCTTTTATTACGTATTCCTTTAGTATTTTAGTCGCCCATATTCTAAATTGAGTAGCTTTCTTTGAGTTACTCTGTATCCCACTGCTATTATAGCATCAAGATTATAAAACAAAACTTTCCTTGTAACGTTTCTATTACCCTCTTTTTGAACTTTTGAAATTTCTTCAATAGTTAAGTTTCTGCTAAGCTCTTCACTTTCATATATATTTTTCAGATGAACATTTATATTATCATTTCCTACATCAAAAAGTTCAGCCATCCCTCTCTGAGAAAGCCATATGTTTTCATTCTTTAGTACCACATCCACATTGATCTTCCCATCATCTGTTTCATACAATAAGAACTTGCTTTCTTTTATTATAGCACCATTTGTCATAATTATTTGCTCCTTCCCGCTCTTTATATTCTACTTCCATTCTACCATTTTTTTCATATTTTTTCAATGCATTCAGGTGAAATTTGCAATTCTCGACTTCAAAATTATTATGATTAAATTTTATAAATGCTTTCCTTTTATCCACACATAATCTCTAAACCAACACCCGAAGCCCTGAGTCAGTGAAATACCTAACATTCTTAGACACGACAAGTCGCCATTTTGCACTGTATTCCGTGGCACAAGGTGGCTTTTGCCCTAGTAAATATCTTGTGCTTTTGCCGATTTTACTCATACATAGGTTTACCAGTTCGTCTGATACTTTCAGATCCTCTTTATAGTATTCGAGCAAATACCCCGCCTTCTGATACACAATTTGCGAGCCATATATCGACAAGTACTTTGCTATTTTGGCAGAGTCTACTTTTACAACCATATCCAGAGAATGTATAAGTTCCTCAAATCCAAGTATTTTATCAAAGTCTTTTATCATATCAACAATCGTATTCTCCATATCCGTCACCCGTATGTCATGACACCTCTCATATGTTTCTACGCCGTCTTCAGCCTTTGTTCTTATAAATTTATACATTAGGCCTTCAAACTCAAAATCCCTAAATACGGTCTTTGATGCTACAAATACTACATTGCTTACTTGATTGATAATTCCATAACACTCAAATGCACTTTGATGTGATACGTGGGATGAGTCTGTTATCTTACTTGCTATCTTATATTTATTTGGTATACTAGCCCCTGTCACCAAATCAAGACATGCATATAAGTTTTTCTTTATACTTTTGATGTAATTGCTTTTTTGATAGCTTTTTATTAATGAATCAGCTGTAGAAACTTTTCCGACAAGTTCTATAATATCTTTCTTTGAGAATACCTGTAATTTCATCAAATCACCTCTCAATCCTTGTTACTTTAATTTTATTACAATTACATTATTTTTTCAATGTTTTTGTGTAGAATTTGGAGCGTTTATATTAATTTTATAACCACAAAAAGTGATTGACACAACTCAATCACTTTTTTGCTGCAAGTGCATTTTAGCTAGTATTTTTTTAGTAAAAAATCTATAATATTGATTTGCCTAATCCCATCATGTGATACTTGTGGATCATTGTCCATGGTAATCAAATATTTAGGATAATCGTCTCCCGTTTTTCTCAAAGATTTTAATTCCCTCTCCAATGTACTTATATCGCGGACGGAAGCAGCTACTTGATAATATTCTGTACCTTTTGCACCTTCACCGACAAAATCTATTTCATATTGATCTACTTTTCCTATGTGAACCTTATATCCTCGCCTTCTCAAAGCTTGGAACATTTTGAATCTCGTCAAAAAATATATAATTTTTCTTTCCTTTTTGCACCTTTTCTTTTACATATTTATGCAATTCCATAAAATCAAGCAAATGATTATATTCTACATTTTCAAAATTAATTGCAATAATTTGTCCTTCGTCTACTCCATTATCAAGTAAATACTCCCTAAATAACTCAAGTAAAGTAGATTTTCCACATCTTCGAATTCCAGTTACTATTTTTATTAAATCTTTGTCTTTAAAGCTAACCAGTTTATTCAAGTATTGATCTCTTCTTATCATATAATCGCCTCCTAATATATTTGGATTATATTCCAAAAATTTCTATTGTCAATATGTTTTCGGAATATAACTTAATAATATTTTTTAAAGCTTTTACATCAAATTTAAAGTAATTTCAATTTTCATCACCTCAGTCCTTGCAATCCATCCCATCCTGCGCTATAATAATCATCGTAATCAAAAAGTCTATAGTCCAGTGTGTGAAATGATAAATAATCCGATGTGGCGGTTTTGAATCCCAAGCCTGTTTTGAATTATGGAATAGTTTTCCTATTTTTCACAAATATGAACTTAAAATCAGTCCTGTTAAAGGGGTGCGGGTTCGATTCCCGCCTTCGGCAGACCATATAAAATAAGGTGCTCAAGCATATTGAACACCTTATTTTATATGGTCGTACCCGTAAAAAGCCATTAATAAGCCAAAATTTCATCAGTTCCTCCCATTAGCGAGGTGATCGATATATGATACCACATTCAGCCTGCCCCCTTTTGTCTCGCCTAAAACAATATTGTAAACTTCGTCCCCGCATCCTTCTTGCTTTCTACACTTACCGTGCCGTTGTGCATATTTATGATGTTGCTTGCTATGGCGAGTCCTAGTCCCATGCTTCCTTCGTTTCTATTGCGTGATTTGTCGGCTTTGTAGAAGCGTTCGAATACTTTTTGTGTGTCGGCTTCACCTATCCCTATGCCTGTGTCGGTTATTGTGAGTTTGATTTTCTTATTCTCCATTTTTAGACCTACGAAAATTTCTCCGTTGCTTGTGTATTTTATGCCGTTATCCATAAATATATTGACCATCTGCTTTATGTAGACTTCATCGCAATTCATCATAATATCGGGTTCTATTTGTTTCGTAAGTTTTAACCCTTTGTCGCTTATTACTGCATCAAATGGAAGCAACGCCTCACTCAGTATGCTACTGAGATTAACCTCCGAGAAGTCTTTTCCGTTTGCCTCCGTCTTTGCCAGCATTAGAAGTCTAACAATCAGCTTTGACATCGCATCGACCTCATAATGAATGTTATCTAGCCATTTCTTGTGCACACTCATCTTGTATTCATCCGAATCAAGTACAATCTCCAGATTAGAATTAATGACTGCGAGTGGCGTTCTCAGCTCATGTGAGGCATCCTCGACGAAGGTCTTCTGCTTTTCGATTGATTCGCGTATGGGACGTATCGCCCTTTCAGCAAAATAAATACTGATGATAAATGCAAACACACCGCTTAGAAGCCCCATCACTGCAAAGCTAAAGAGTAGATTATTGAAAAACTCTGATTCTTGACTTCTTTCTGATAAAACAATGATTCTATTATTGACACTTTGAATTTTGTAATATTGAAATTTAAACGGATTGACTGAGATGCTCCCTTTATCTTCTTTTCTACCCATGAGCTCCGCTGTTAGTCTCTGCACCTCATCGTATGATAAAATACTGTCTCTAGATGTGTCAACCACTTGATTTTTATCATCTAGTTTGATGAGCAAAATGTTAGGAGGTAGTCTCATCGGCTTCATTCCTGGGCCATCTTCATGACTCACTTCTCTTTCTGCAATCGACTTCATCAAGCTATCTTCTCTATTTTCAATTGAATAGCTTGTGATCTTATGCGTCCCAACAAAAATCAGTAGGAATATAAGATACATCAAGCTTAAATTAATAATTGTAATCTGTATTTTCAGCTTATTTAACATTTCTACACCTCTTTTAGAGAGTACCCTATCCCTCTTACCGTTAATATTGTAACTGCATGTCCTACCTCTTTGATTTTTTTCCTTAGGTACGACATATAGACCTCTATGTTGTTTCTATCAATTTCCGAATTAAATCCCCAGACTCTCTGTATTATCTGATCCTTGGTTAAAACAATCCCTCTATTTATCAGTAGAAACTCCAAAACTTTCGCCTCCTTTGATGTTAGCTTTATCGTTTTATTTGCCGTAATGATTTCATAGTTGTTTAGTTTAAACAGAACATCCTTTATCGCTACCTCATCATTTGTGCAAATTAAATTTGACTTCCTCCTACCGAGGGCACGAACTCTAGCTAATAGCTCTTCATTGGCAAAGGGCTTAATCATGTAATCATCTGCCCCAATATCTAGTCCGAGCACCTTGTCACTTATAGTTCCAGCCGCTGTCAAAATGATTGTGGCTGAATTCACTCCACTTTTTCTGAGATTTTTCAGAACGGCGAACCCATCCCTAAGGGGCAACATTTTATCGAGTATAATAACATCATACACGCCTGTCTCAGCCATCTCCTGGCCAGTTATCCCGTCATAAGCCATATCAACATCATGCTGATCCTTTCTAAGTATATACTGCACCGCATCCGCCAGTTTCTTTTCATCCTCAACGATCAAAATATTCATTTCATGCACCTCTTTCATATGTCTATTTTATATCTTTTATATAGCATTGTCAAAATATATATCCTCTAAAAAACAAACTATCTTTTCTGATAGTTTATTTTTTAGAGGATACCCTCAAAATTAATTTTCTTCAGAATTGATTAATTTACTGATGTTTGTTTTCAGCTTTGTCAAATCTGCTTCACTTAATGTTTCCTTAAGTAGTTCTGCTAGATTGAAACTCAATGTACTCGTCGTATCTGATGTACTGCTAGTCGTTGTGCTATCATCATCATCGTCATCATCACTGTCATTTAACGCATCAAGTAATGTTTGGTATAGCTTTTTAGTTGCAGTAGCTTCTGTAGTCTCTACATCCGTTGTGCTGTCTGCACTGCTTGCCGATTTGCTTGCTCCACCCGGTGGCGGTCCCCCTGACCCTGGTGGTGGCCCCATCGGTGGCTTTCCACCTTGTGGACCAGCTTGAATGCCTTTTAGTATTTCTCTTTGCTGTTCAGATGTTAGGGAACTTACATCACCAGTATTACTACTCATTTGAGATTGTGCATCTTTCAATGCTGTCAATCTAGAGTTAAGCGCCTCTAATGTACTCTTTACCTCATCATCTGACATTGAATCCACATCCAAATCCTCTATTTTTGCGATTTGGTCATCGATTTCCTTCATCTTTGCTTTAACATCATCTGTAGCAATTGAGCTTGTTAATTTATTCTTGAGTGCTTCCCCCTCCGCACTTAGACCGAATTCGCCAAATCCCCCAAATGATGTCGCTCTTCCGCTTTTTGTAGTACTTGTTGTATCGCTACTATCTATTTTCACTGTGCTCGTTCCACTTGTTTTCGTGTCAGTGCTAATTTTCGCCGTTTTGAAAGCAGAATAATCGCTATAAATATTTTGTGTGTTTAAAGATACATTCATCTAAACGCCTCCTCTTTTGCAAAATTTTTACTTACATTTATATTTTCGAATATGAATCTTAAAATTTCCTTAAAATATAAAGTTTTTTCAAAAATTTTATATTTTGTAGGTGCTCCATGATTAAAACCTTTTTACCAATCTCCATTTTAAAAAACTCCAGATTAAATATTATAGGCTACTCATAATGTTTAGCAGACTTTAATAACTATCCACTTCATGGTATTTAACCTTACTTATGGAAATCTCATTGAAGAGTTTCTTGGCACAGCCTATTTTTGCCTCCTCAATTTTTCTAAAATTCATACTATCCATCGCACCTTTTGTTTCTGCGATAAAGTAAATGTGTTTCACCTTACCTTCATAGAATGCTATCGCCCAGTCTGGTTTTTAAACAATATAAAAAAAGACAAATTTTAGTATCTTGCCTTTCTTCCTTATCAATATGCCTTTTATAGGTTCAAAGACTGCTTTTATGTTTTATTATCTTTATAAACTTGCTTGCTCTTCTAATGTAAATCTAAGAATTTCGTCAGGTACTTCTAGTTCCCCTTCTTTTTCTGACATTTCAAGTAATATTACATTGTTAATGTCATTAATAACTCTCAATACTTCCATGCCTTCTTTTATTTTTTCTAAACCTTGTTTTTTGCCTTCAAAATATAGTTCATCTATAACAGGTGTATCTTCATCGTAAGATATATAATGTTCTGGGATGCCACACTCATCTACATTAATAACTTTTGTTATGCCTCCCCTCTCATATATAAGAGTTACAACTCCCCCACCCATAGTATTATCAAAATAGTAAGCTTGTCCATTGCTTATTTGCACCTTATTATCTGAAAATTGAGTGACTCACGTTGAGGTTCCGTTTGTGCTTCTCTCATAAAATACTCTGTTCCATCTTTGTGACATAAATAATCTTTCCAATCATGAAATGTTACTTTCATACTGTCTCCTCCTCATTAGTTTTATATTCAGTATTATATACCATATTTTTACATTTGTCGATAATTTTTACTTTTTTCCTCTGTCTAGAATTTTAAACAAAAAGAGAGTTCCCCTTTCTACAGAGTTACTCCCATTATCAATTTTATTATCGCAGTTTTTGAATAGTTTTCATTTTCTGTACCATCTAATCAAAAACTCGTCAATATAATTTCTATTGATGAGTTTAAGTTTAACTTTATACCTTAACTTACTTATTCATCATAGCTCACATATTCCAGCGTCAACCCTTCAGGTGGAGCTGTAGGTCCTGCGTTTTTTCTTTCCATACTATCTATTATATTTTTTATTTTGTTTTTATCAATTGTTTTTTCGCCAACTTTTATCAAAGTTCCTGCAATAATCCTCACCATGTGATGTAGAAAGCCATTTCCTTTAACATATATGTTAATTATATTATTTTTTTCATTTTTAATTTGTATATCGTATATCGTTCTCACTGTCGTTTTTGTTGCTTTTTCTGATGAGCAGAAAGCTTTAAAGTCATGTGTTCCTATCATAAATTTTGCAGCTTGCCTCATTAACTTTATATCTAATGTCTTATAGTAATAAGCTGCATACCTCATCATTTTGGGCACCCTTATATCGGTGTTTAGTATACTATATCTATAGATTTTATATTTTGTATCCCTTATTGGATTAAAATTGAGCGGCACATACTTTGCATATTTTACGACGATGTCATTTGGCAAGCTCGAATTCAGCATAAGGGGTATCTTTTCTATTGTGATATCTGTATCTACCTGTATTGCTACAACCTGATGCTCCGCATGTACCCCAGCATCCGTCCGGCTACACCCCCTCACTATCACCTTCTGTTTAAACTTTTCTTTGCATGCATTCTCTATCTTTTCTTGCACTGACAGCCCATTCGTTTGGCTCTGCCACCCGCAGTAGTTTGTCCCATCGTAGGCAACCACGAGCATTATACTTCGCAACAAAATATCTCACATCCCTCGTATATTTATTTAATATAAACATTGTACCATTTTTTCTGATTTTTTGTTAATGTATTTTTCCAGAATGTATATATCAACAACCCTCTTAGAACTGGCGTTGCAAGTCCTAGCTTATATCCTTCATCCTTTAAATTTTCCCTTTCTTATTTCCCAATTCTAAATCCACTTATTTTTGAATTCTACCAAAAGATATATTTTTATTTTCCCCTGCTACTCCTAAATATCCCTTGGCCAAGTCCTCAACTGTCGTTTCAATTAAAGTCATAAACTTATCATATGCAAATTTAAACTTTGCATCTTCCAAATCATCACCAAACACACAATGTATAAGCTCTTCTGTCATTTGATCCATACCATATAACTTTAGATGCAAAAATTCGTGTATTATAAGCTCTTCCAAGTTAGTTTGCTTCGGGTTATAGTTATTGAGCATCAAAATAGCTTTTTTATCATCAACATCAATTTTGATATCCCCCGTCTTTCTCCACTCTTCTTCAACAATATGTAACTTTATATCCCAGTCCCTCAATCTCAAAATATCCTGCCACTTACTTATATACTTCTCTGCAATCTCTTTTTCAACAAATTGACTCATATTTAATCACTCCTCTCACCAAGATGAATTATGCTCATCTTCTATCTATATCTAACATTTTATTTATATTTACTTTCACTCTACCTACTTAACTCTAACTCTTGCTTTATCTTTAATACTTTGGCTGCTACTACTGCAACTTCTGATCTAGTTGCAGTAAGATTAGGTCTAAATGTATTGTCTTCATATCCTTCTATAATCTGGTTATTTACCGCCTTTTGTATATCTAATAATGCATATTCTGATATGTTATCTTTATCTATCAAATCAACATTTGATACTTCTCCCATTTCTTTCAATTTACTTAGTGTACGAATAATCATTACAGCCATGTCTTGTCTTGTTACTTCATCATTTGGTCCAAATTTGTCGATTGATTTTCCTTTTATTATTCCTGCGTTTAGTGCCTTATTCACATATTCATAATACCAATCATCAGTATTAACATCTTTAAAAGTCACTATTATGTCTGAATCAGTTATTTGTAATATATTTACTAGGATAGCTGCAAGTTCTGCCCTGGTAATGTTATCACTTGGATAAAATTTTTTATCTTCTCTACCACTTATTATGCCCTTCGCTGCTAATAACCTAATTGATTCTTTGGCCCACTCTGTATATATTGTCAAATCACTAAATTCTACTAAATTCATTTTTATCATATACTTACTAAAATGATTTGTTGTAAACAATACTTTTCCTCTGTTTATGTCATATGCTCCTTGAACATTGGAAATTGTTCCATCATCTTTGATATAAAATACAGCTATTAACTTAGGGTCCTCTCCTTGTTTTAGTTCATAAGGAATTTCTATTTTTATTGGTTTTTCAAATTTTGTTATTTTTGTAGTTTCTTTATCCGTTACATAATTTAAATTAAAATCATATACGATGCTATCGCCTATAATTTCCTTTTGACTTTTAGTTAATTCTTTAGTCTCTACAACTTTTATATCAAGATTTATTACCCCTTTTCCTTGGTTTTTAATAACCTCTAAAGGAATATTTATCGAAGCAATTGTTGTTTCAACTTTAATATCATCTATATTATTTTCTGACATTGCCTCTACAACTTCGCTTGGTATATTTACTTGTATATTTTTTCTGTCTCCATCTGTTCCAACGTTTAAGACTACTCTCTTTTTTGTCAAAATATTTTCATCTTGCATTATATTAACCGAAGATACTTCTTTTATAATATTTATAATTGAATCTACATCTGATTGTGATACCGTCGCTATTCCCTCTTCATTTGTTCTAATTTCTTCCCTTATTGATATAACTTTATTGCCATCCGTAATCTGTTCATTCCATACTGGCTCTATTTGCTGAGGTGCTGTTATTTCTGTTTGTGTACTTGGCTTTTCAACAGTGGATTTACTACTTCCACCGCCGCCACCGCCGCCTCCACCACTTCCTCCTGAAGACTCTATTGGAGTTGTTAGTGTAATCTCTATCGCTGCGTCATTAGTTTTTACTGATTCATTATTTGCTCCGTCTGTTGCTGTTATTATATATTTATATGTTCCATCTACTTTATCTCCTATATTCGCTTGTGTTACAGAACCATCTTGTGTGCTTAGTGCTAGTGTGATAGCTGTCCCTAGCTCTCCGTCGTCTACAATATTGTTTAATTTAGTGTCTATCCATGGATATGCCTTAACAATTGCTCCCACTTCACTTACTGCACCAGCTGAACCTTGTAACTTATCTTGATTTTGAGATACCGCATTAATGGCAGTAAATTTAGTAACATTAATTAACGGTGCTGTTACATCATTTACTGTAAAATTTATTACTGTTACCGTTGTTAAGCCATTTATAGTCTTTGTAGTCGTAATTGTCAATACATAGCTTCCATTACTATTAACTATCGTATTTTTTGTGTACCCTGATACTACTTCATCCTTTGTTAGCGTAGATATACTTGTCGTACCTACAGCATCCGTCCATGTTGGCACTACTAATGTTCCGTATTCCTGTCCATTAGCCACTCCTTCTGCTGTTACTGCTATTGGAGGAACCTTGTCAATTGTAAAATTTACTGTAGTTGTCGATGTTAGTCCATTTATTGTTTTGGTTGTGGTTACTACCATCACATAACTTCCATCATCAATTACAACTGTTCCATTTGTATATTCTACTGCTACCTCACCATCCTTTGACAATGTTGCTGTACTTGTGGTACCTGCTGCATCTGTCCAGGTCGGTGTTACTGATGTTCCATATGTTTGTTCATTCATTATTCCTGTTACTGTTACTATTATTGGTACAGATACATCCACTACAAAATTTACTATGACTGTTGATGTTAGTCCATTTATTGTTTTGGTTGTCGTTACTATTAACTCATAGCTTCCTGTTGTATTTATCTCTGTTCCATTTATGTATACTGCTGCTGCCTCACCATTCTTTGACAGTGTTGCTGTACTTGTCGTATCTGCAACATCTATCCAAGTTGGAGTTACTGATGTTCCATATGTTTGTTCGCTAATCACCCCTTCTACTGTCACAGCTATTGGAGGAACCTTATCAATTGTAAAGTTTACTGTTGTTGTTACTGTTAGTCCATTTATTGTTTTTGTTGTGGTTACTACCAAAACATAACTTCCATCATCTATTACAACTGTTCCATTTGTATATTCTACTGCTGCCTCACTATCTTTTGACAATGTTGCTGTACTTGTGGTACCTGCTGCATCCATCCAGGTCGGTGTTACTGATGTTCCATATGTTTGTTCATTCGTTATTCCTATTACTGTTACTATTGTTGGTACAGATACATCTACTACAAAATTTACTATGACTGTTGATGTCAGTCCATTTATTGTTTTGGTTGTAGTTACTATTAACTCATAGTTTCCTGTAGTATTTACTATCGTTCCATTTATATATGCTATTGCCGCCTCACCATTTTTTGACAGTGTTGCTGTACTTGTGGTACCTGCTTCATCTATCCATGTTGGTGTTACTGATGTTCCATATGTTTGACTATTCGTTATTCCTGTCACTATTACTGGCGTTGGAGCTGTAGAATTTAAAGCAGCTTCTGCATTAATTAATCCATATCCATACATAATATCAAATCCAGCATCTCCCAAGTCAGTGGCTGTCGATGTAATAATTTTTGTAACTTGATCTGGTGTAACACCTGGTCTATTAGAAATAATAAGTGCCGCAAGTCCAGCTACAAAAGGGGAAGATGCAGAAGTGCCACTATCACTACCATATACACTATTCATTAGTGTACTTCCAATCGCTTCACCAGGAGCCATTACATCTAACGCGATACCGTAATTTGAAAATAAAGACTTAACATTTGTTTGCCCAACTGAACCAACCGCTATAACATGTTCAATATCAGAAGGATAGTTAGCATTAGTCGTATTTGCATTCCCTTTAGATGCAACTACAATTACACCTCTTGAATATGCGTATTGTATCGCTTCATATTCAGCTTGTACATATTCTGTACCACCAAGACTAAGATTAATGACTTTTGCACCATGATCAGTAGCCCAAATGACACCTTCCACGGTATCTGATGTAAGAATCAAACCATCTGAATCTGCTACTTTAATCGGCATTATTTTACATTTGCCTGCAACTCCTGAAACTCCAATACCATTGTTTATACTAGCAGCAGCGATACCTGCCACCCAAGTACCATGACCTAAGGCGTCATTTGTATTATTAGATCCATCAACCGTATTATATCCAGTTATAAGATTAGGCGTTAGATCAGGATGATCAGTTTGAACACCAGAATCAATAATTGCAATTATAACCGAGTTATCACCTCCTGGTGTCACATTCCAAGCCTCTGGGGCTCTAATATTCTCAAGTCCCCATTGTGAAGGGTAATTTGTATCATTAGGAATGTAATCAAGTTTCTTTATATAATCAGGCTCTACATAAAGAACATTGGTATCGTTACTTAACTCCAACATCTGAGTAGAGAGTTTTTTGCTCTTATTTATGTCTACTTTTAAAATATTCAACTTTTCTATTTTACCACCTAGTTTGCTACCATCTACATTTAAGACACCTTTTGAACTAATATTGGGTTTCAGCTTCACAATAAAACCACCCACAGTATTCGAAGGCATATCGTCAAGATACGAAAATTTGTTTACCTCTGTACCTAAACCACCCATTGCTAAAGATATATTAAAATTGATAACAAAAAGAAAAATGAAAAGCATACAACAAACAATTGAATGTAAATAATACCTTTTCATTTTATCACCCCCCAGTATTTCATTAAAAACAATATCTGTAATATGTACCACTAGATATTATTTTACTTCTTATATCATTTATATCATATTTATACCCATAAATCAACAACATTTAGCATTTTACAACTTATATATATCTTTATATCAATGTCTTTTCTTAGAGCTTTTTGCAATTAAATTAAAAACATATTCAAAATTTAGTGGCTTGCTCGTGTAATCATCCATTCCCGCATTTATGCATTTCTCTTTGTCACCTTGCATTGCATTTGCTGTCATGGCAATTATTATCGTATGCTTTTTATCACCTTCAAGCTCTCTTATTTTTGCAGTTGCTTCATATCCGTCCATTATCGGCATCTGGCAATCCATAAAAACAACATCATAATCTTTTTCAAGTAATGCTCGGACTGCCTCCTCCCCGTCTTCAGCAACATCACAAGATACATTATTACGTTCCATCATTATGGCTACAAGTTTTCTGTTTATTTCGTTATCGTCTACTATTAGAACTCTTGGCTGCAGTTCTTCTAGGTGTTCTTTCGCGGTATACTTTGTAACTAGTTCAAGTTCTTCATCGTTTTTAGGTTTTAAACCAAGCACCATCGATACACAATTAAGAATATCATCTCTTCTGACTGGCTTTGAAAGATATCCTGAAAAACCATATCTTTTAACAGATGTTGCATCCCCTTTTTGTGGTGTAGAAGTCAACAATATGAGTTTGATATCCTTTGCAAATGGCATTGTCTTAAGTGTTGTTGCAAGCTCATATCCGTTCATACCAGGCATTCTAAAATCAACGATAGCGATATCAATTTCATTTTCATTGTTTGAATTGTTTATAATTGTTGTAATTGCCTTTTCCGCTCTATCAGCTTCAAATACCTTGCTCCCCATTTCTTCAAGATAACTTGATATTATTTTCCTATTGTTCTTGTTATCATCTACAATCAGAACATTAACACCATCTAATGGGACAAATACAGCATTCCTTTCTGGTTTGTCTGAAATGTCAACTGATACAGAAAACTTAAATGCTGAGCCCTTTCCAACTTCACTTTCTATGAAGATATCTCCATCCATAAGTTTGACAAGTTCCTTAGATATGGCAAGTCCGAGCCCAGTGCCTCCAAATTTCCTTGTTGTCGAAGCATCTGCCTGTATAAAAGGCCTGAATAATTTATTACTATCTTCCTCATTAATACCTATACCTGTGTCTCTAACTTCAAAAACAAGCAATCCTTTTCCGTTCGTTTCTTTAATATAATCAACAACTACATTAATTTCCCCTTGTTCTGTAAACTTTACAGCATTACTTATTAGATTGTTTAATACTTGCCTTAGCCTTGCAGGGTCACCTATTACTTCTTCAGGTACACTTGATTTAATTTGTGTGTACAACTCTATATTCTTTTCGGTTGCCTTCGGTATAAAAATAGATACTGTATCCTCTACCGCAGTTCTTACCTTGAAATTTATCTTTTCAATTGTAAGCTTTCCTGCTTCAATTTTAGAGAAGTCTAAAATATCATTAATAAGATATAAAAGCATTTCTGAAGCTGTCTTAGCCTCATTAATAAATTCTCTCTGTTCTTGTGACAAGCTGGTTGTCTGCAATAAATCAAGAAAACCGAGTATGCCGTTCATTGGAGTTCTAATTTCATGAGACATATTAGCAAGGAACTGACTCTTCATAACATTTGCAACTTCCGCCGCTTTCTGTGATTTTTCAAGTTCCTTTTCTGTTTGAGTACGTTCAATTGCTTTTTCTAACGAATTTGCAAAAGCACTGAGCGTTGAGAATTCAGTATCTGTCCATACTCTATCATATTTACATTCATCAAAACCTACAAATCCCCAAAATTCACTCCTAACAAATACAGGAAAAACAATTATTGATAGAATTCCTTGCTCTTCTAGTGATTCTTTATAACTACCATCTTTAAACTCTCCCACAATACCATAGAAAGGACCCCCGTTTCTAAGTGGTTTAATGATGCTCTCAATATCCACAAATGGAATATCCTGAAGTTTAGTATTATTTATCTGCGGTCCGCTCGTCCCTGAATTCCATTCAATTTTTTGACTTGTAGTTTCACTACCACTTTCACCGTAATTATTCTGAAAAAGATAAACTCGGTCAACCGCTGTTGCTTCGCCTATTATAGCAAAACAATTCGATATTGCAGCATTAAAGTCTAGATTGAATATTAATTCTTTAATTGATAACGCTACAGCCGACAAAATTTTTTCTTTACGTTTCATTGCCTCTTCAGCTCTTTTTCTTTCTGAGATATTCCTAGAAATACCTATAAGTCCTGTAATCTTTCCATTTTTATCATGAAATGGAGTTTTAAGTGTTTCCATATCAACAACACTGCCATCAGCCATTTGTATTTTTTCTTCATTTATTCTCGTTTCTCCTGAATCTAACATCTCTTTATCTTTTTGTATGAAAAACCTAGCAAGATTTTTATCTTTTAAAAAATCTATATCTGTCTTTCCAATAATTTCTTCTTCCTTGAGTCCTATAAATCTTTCTGCAAAAGCCTTGTTGCATCCAAGGTATCTGCTTGTTGTATCTTTATAAAAAAACAAGTCTGGAATTGTATTAAGCAATTGCTTTAAAAAGTTCTTCTGCACTTCAATATAATTAACCATATTTACTTTCTCTGTCATGTCGCTTGAGACTGCATAAATACAATCAATGCCACCCCATTTTCCAAACCAACCTTTTGTTTGCACAGGTAAAAGACTACCATCTTTTTTCCTGAGAGGTATTGTAGATTCATTTCTAAGACCCTTGAGAATATCATTATATGTCTCAATTGATTCTGCTCTATTCATATCTGAATATATATTCATCACATGCATTTTTATTATCTCATCTTGTGAATAACCAAGCTTTTCCGTAGCCACTTTATTTGTATGTAAAATCATACCCTCTACTGATGAAACAAACACCATATCATCTATTGTCTCAAAAAAATTACGGAAATTTAGTTCTTTTTCCTCTATTGTCTTCTGTTTTTCTATTTTAACAGTAATATCTCTTGCTGAAGCATAAATCATATCTCCATAAGGCATCGAACGCCATTCAATATATCTATAAGTGTCATCCTTACTTTTATATCTATTTATAAAACTTAATATCTCCTTTTGATTTTTCAAATCAGCTATTACTCTTAGCGTTGCATCTATATCATCTGGGTGAACAAGTTCCAAAAACCTTCTTCCCTCTAGTTCCTCTGAAGTATATCCCATTATATTTTCCCATGATTTATTTAGTTTAATAAAATTCCCTTTCGTATCTACTATACACAAAAGATCCAAGTTTATTGAAAAGAATTTCTCAAATACCACATTAGCATCACTTTGATTATTTAACTCTACCATTTGGTTCTCCTCCAGTGTCATAAGTTTTGCTTATTATAATTGAATACTTTTTCATTAGTATATTTTAAGAAGTCTTCCTATTTCTTTTTTAAATATTATATATATAATGCCCTCTATGCTTGTAGCAGTATTCCCTTTTAACTGAAAAATTTTGTAAACGCCACTTTATTTATTATAATTGTTTTAAAATTAAACCCTTATTTTCCCAATATATGTTAAGTTTTCTTTCATAATTTCCGATAAACATATAAAAGGATTTTTCATATACACCGATAAGGGGGAAGTTTTGCACTACCTATACACCCAAGGAGGGATTACTATGAATAGTATTACGAATTTAAATGTTAGCAATTATAACTCTGATAGTGAAGTGAGAAAGGTAAATAGCATTAAAGAAAAATCAAGCGTTAGTATAGACACATTAGAAACTGCTGCAATTTATACTCGTTCAAAAGAAAAAGAACCTAGTGAAGAAATGAAAATTGCCAAAAAAATGAAAGATGATCTTGAGCAAAATATGCTCAGAGTACTCAAGGAATCAGTTTTATCTTCAGTTTTAAAACAAGGAGCAGGTATAAAAGGTATCCTTGAAAAACTTCTAAAAGGTGAAAAAGTCGAGGGAATTTACGACAAAATAACTGCGGAAGATATTGCTGAAGCCAAAATTAATATAGCTGCTGATGGCTACTGGAGTGCAGAATCAACATCAAGCAGATTAGTTAATTTCGCTAAAGCAGTGTCAAACAGTGATCCATCTAAAGGTGAAATGCTTAAAGATGCTATTATACAAGGTTTTGATATGGCTAAAGAAATTTGGGGCGAAGAACTGCCAGAAATATGTAACCAAACACGCGAATTAACAATGCAAAAAATGGACGATTGGATGAATGAAAATCACTAAGCTAATATTATTGTTGGTTTGATCTCCAACTCGTCAAATCATATAAAATAGGATGTTCAGCAATATGAACACCCTATTTTTTTTACTCTAAAGCCGATCTAAACTTTCCCATATAAATATATCCTTAATCGTATATAATACGCTCAACTGCCTTTCCTCATTACTGAACCTGCTACACATAAAGCTGCAACCCAAAAAATACTTTCCAATTGGAAAGTATTTTCATCATGTTATTCTTTTACTACTACTTTTTGACCATCTATCAGTGCATCATATCCTACACTCACTACTTTTTCGCTTCCTGTAAGTCCTGAAAGTACTTCTATGTAATCATCCGAGCTATATCCTGTCTCTATTTTTTGCTTCTTAGCTATATTTTTATCCACTATAAATACATAGCTTATTTCCCCTTCTTTAAATACTATTTCTTTAGGTATCGCAAGTGAATCTTTGTGTTCATCTATCGCTATCTCTAGTTGTGCAAACATGCCTGCTTTTAGTTTTTTATCGGTATTTGGTATTATTATTTTTACAGGATATGTTTTTGACATTTCGTTTATTGATGGACTTACATTTGCTACTGTACCAAGAACTACTTCACCATTTAAGGCATCTATCTTTACTCTTACTTTTTGTCCTGCAGTTATTTTTGCTATATCTACTTCTGATATGCCCGCATCAGCGTACATTTCATCCACATTTATTATTTGCAATATTGGTGTTCCTGGATTTACATTTTCACCTACTGCTGTATTTTTCATACTTATAAATCCTGATATAGGTGCTACTATGTTAGTGTAATTTAGGTTTTCAGTAGCCATATCATATCCATTTTTTGCTACCTCTACGCCTATTTGAGCACTTTTTTGGTTATATCCGTTTCCTCTTATTGCTTGCTTTAAAGCATCGCTTGCAGTATTTAATCCTTGCTTAGCAAGGTTATATCCCGTTTCAAGTGAATCAAAATCAGATTTTGCTATGGCCCCTTGTTCATACAGCTTTTTCATACTTTGATAATTTTTCTCAACATTATCAAAGTTTGTTTGAGCTGATTTTTGTACTGCTTCCGCCATTTGTACATCTTGTGATTTCATTGTTTCGTCGCTAAATTTTGTCATTCTGTCGAGCCCTTGCTGAGCGCTCTCAAATCCTGCTTTTGCTGAACTGTATTGACTTTTGTAAATTGTATCGTCTATTTTTGCAATTAGCTGACCCTTGACTACCTTTTGCCCTAACTCAACATTTATCACTTTCATAGTTCCTGCAACTTTTGAAGTTACACTTACATCTTCCTTTGGATTTATCTTACCTGAAACAGTTATTGTACTATCAAAATCATTAACTTGAATATCTGTTACTTTAACATATCCTACCTTTTCTTCTACTACATTTTCTGCAGCTTTCGATGCGCATCCTGTAAGGAGTATGCTTGAAATCAGCAAAGCTATTATTTTAGTTTTCATTTAACCTGCCTCCTTTAACCTTTTTACTTTTTTTGTCAAACATTATATATACAATTGGCACTACAACCAAAGTAAGCATAGTTGATACCAAAAGTCCAAATATAATCGTATATCCAAGTGGTGCAAAGAAGTCTGCCTTGAGCGTCATCGGTATTATACCTCCGACTGCTGTTATAGTTGTCGCAAGCACAGGTATAAATCTTGCCTTGCCTGTTCTAATTACAGCTTCCTCTCTTTCTATTCCACCATCTCGTAGATAGTTTATGTAGTCTATCAGTATGATACCATTCTTCACTACTATACCGATAAGCGCTACAACTCCTATGAATGCAACAAAATTGAATGTGCATCCCATTAACGCTAGTCCAGGCATAACCCCAATCATTGCAAGTGGAACTGATACTAGAATAATTGCTGGTTGTGAGAATGAATTAAACTGTATAACCAGTACTGCAAAAATGATAAGTATAGCAACTATCATGTTTACGAACATATCTGTAAATGTATTTTGAAGTTCCTCTGTCTCACCGCCATATATGACTTCAACATCAGTTGGAACACCCTTTTTTATTATTTTGTCTTTAATTACTTGCGTTAATTCAAGTGCATTTACATCTTTCGTTACACCAGATGAAACTACAGCAATTTTCTTCAAATTTTTATGATTTATCGCACTATAGCTTTTGCCTGGTATAATTTCGACCACTTGGTTTAGGGGAATTTGACTTCCTGCATATGACTTGAATGTTATTTTGTTTAGGTCTTCGACCCTACTTAAGTCTGCAGCAATCGGTTTAACTATAACATTAATCTCTTCTTTGTCTTTTTTAAATGTAGTTGCTTTAAGACCATTTACTACATTCCTAACTTCCATGGCAATCATTGCACTGTTAAGCCCATATGCCGCCGCCTTTTCTTTGTTTATTTTTATTTGTATTTCTGGATCCCCTTCTTGCATCGTATTGTCTATGTTTTGTACTTCTTTCATGTTACTTAATATTTCTTCTGTACTGTCTGCTATTTGCTTCAAACTATCTAAATCATCTGATACAAATTGTATGTATATTGGATTGCTAGATGGCGGTCCGCTCTGCGTCTCGCTTACGGTTATTTTAGCACCAGGAATTTCTTTAACGATTGCTCTCACTTCTTCCGCTATCTGCATACTTGATTTTTTTCTATCCTTTTTTTCTACCAAATCAACAGATATTGCAGCTATATTAGGCGTAGCTGCCGAGCTTCCAGTATCAAACTCCTTAGTTGTGTCAATCCCAGTAATACCTATATTTGAGACAAAATCTTTGATTTCCGGTATCTTAAATAATTCTTTTTCTATGTCCTCTACTACTTTCTTTGTTGTTTCTATATTAGTACCCTTTTGCGCTTCTACATTTACAGAGAATTTAGTGTAATCATCTGGTGTAAACATCTCTATCTTAAGTATTCCCAAAGGTATCAAAGACATACTCAGAGTAAATGCAACTACTGCTACAAATATAGTGTTCCATCTACGTTTTCTACTAGATATAATCCAACTAAGAATACGCCCATATCCTGCGATCATAGCAGATTCTCCATCTTCATTGTTTTTTGCAACATATAATTTATAATACATAAGTCCACCAAACAAAGCTGCAGATAGCCAAGAAAATAATGTTGGGTTAAATCCAGGTCTCTCGGTGTCCATAAAAGCATATATTGAAAGTACTACAACAAGTGCAATTCCAAGGACCTTACTTGCATTTTTGCCAATAAATTTAGCTTTTTTATTTACCTCTTCTTGCTTTTGTTTATCTCCTTTTAGAAATATTGCTGAAAGCGCAGGTGTTGTAGTTATCGCTACAAAGAACGAAGCTGACAATGCATAAATAACTGTAAGTGGTATACCTTTTATGTACTCTCCCATAATACCAGATGTAAGCATAAGTGGGAAAAATGAACCTAATGTTGTTATTGTAGATGAAAAAACTGCTGGTGCAATCTGGTTCGTACCAGCTTTTGCTGCTGTATCTGAGTCCACTCCCAGGTGCTTTAACCTATCTATATTTTGCATTATTACTATACCATCATCAACTACCATTCCGACCGCAAGTATCAGTGAAAATAATGTTATTGTATTTAGCGTCATATCCGTGATTTTCATTAAACCAAACGTTAGTAGTAGTGTGAGTGGGATAACCATTGCTACGATTAAAGACTCTGAAAGTTGTATAAATATAAATAGTACGATTACTACTATGATTAGACCCGCCCCTGCGTCATGAATAACACTTGATAACTGGTCGTCCACATACTTGGCCATATCTCCAGTAATCTCAACCTTAAGATTGTCAGGATAGAATTTCCCTTTTCCCTCTGCTACAACTTTTTTTATCTCTTTAGTAACATTGATTATATCTGCCGTATCTTTTTTCTTTATCGCTATGGCGATAGTATTCTCAACATTTTTAGCTCCACTTGGAACATTTTTATATAATCTTGAGTACGCATCAAGTTCACTATAACCATCTTCGACCACTGCAATATCTCTTAGATATAAGGGACTATTTTCAACATATTTTATAATAATAGTTTCAAATTCTTTGGGATCTTCAATTTTAGCTACCGTACGAATATTGTAGTTTTTCTTATCTAGCTCTATATTTCCTCCTGGAAAATTGATATCAGACGAAGTAATAGCATTTTTTATATCTTGAAGAGATATCCCGTAAATAGCTAGCTTTTCTGGGTTAACTTTAATTTTAATCTCACGATCAAGTCCGCCTATTATCATTACATCAGAGGTTCCATGTATTTTTTCTATCTCTTTTTTAATATCTTTTGCTATATTTCTAAGCTGAATAAAATCATATTCTCCACCAATATTGTATACAAGTATCGGAGAATTATTTGTCTTTATGCTAGAAACCATAGGTGCAATTGTTCCTTCTGGCAGCTCAGACTGCACAGATGAAACCTTTTCTTGCATTTTTTGTACCATGTCATCTATATTTATGCCTGTTTCAAACTCAACCATAACAGAAGAATAACCAAACCCTGAGTTTGATGTTATATTCTTTACATGCTCAAGTTCATCAAGCTTGGCTTCTATCTTATCTGTAACAAGTGTCTCAACTTCTTTCGGAGCTGCTCCATTGTATATAGTCGTTACCATACCATATGGCAACACAACCTCTGGACTAAGTTCTCTTGATAAATTACTAAAAGAATTCACTCCCCAGAATAAAGTGATAATTATTAGAAATATTGTAATCTTTGTATTCTTTATGAAAAAACTTGCTGTTTTTCCAAATATGTTCATAGGCTGCGTTAGCTCAGGAATATTTCCCTTTTGATTATTATGTACATTTTTTTTGTCCACTATTATCCCTCCGATTTCTCCCGGTAGTGTAAAATATTTATAATACTAAATACTACACTATCCCTTTATATTCAATATATTTTATCAGTATTATCTTCCCCCTCCCTGTCATTGCGAGGAGGTTTTTCGACATGGCAATCTCATTTTTAAAACTATTTTTCAAAATAATTCTTATAATATAAATAACTTATTATATTTAATGAATCTCACCGTGGCAAGACGACGGGGTATCATGTTGTCATTGCGAGCGTTTTTTGCGAAGCAATCTCATCTTTCAAAAACGAGATTGCTTCGTCGAAAGAACCTCCTCGCAATGACAAGAACGCAGCAAGCCGACGGGGAATTAAACCCAAAGAGATTAAAAAAATGAGATTGCTTCGTCACAAAAAGCGTTTTCTCGCAAAGATATTCTGCGAGGCAGTTCCTTTTTTATTACAATATCTCTGAATTTTTCATTGGTTTTTCTGGTGCTAATGCAGAAATTATTCCACCTACTATAATATTCATATATAAAGTGACAAATCTCCATAAAAATATTGCTGGAAGTATCTTACCTTGTGCAAAAAACATATTAAACAACATAAAAAAACTTCCCTCTGCCCCACCAACGCCACCAGGTAGAGGCACAGCTGAAATTATCATCGTAACAAATGCACTTGCAACAAATATGTTTATGAGGGATTCCCCAGACAAACCAAAACTTCTATAAATAAAGTATGCAATCATAAAAAACGAGGTTAATTGAATAAAGGTGAGTACTCCAGTACTTATCAATATTTTTACATTTGATTTTATATTATTAGAATGTTCTTTAAAATATTCTAGTTCCTTTTCAACTTTTTTCTCTAATTTATCGGGATACGAACATATTTTAAATTTTGAACATGTCTTCAAAGCAAAATGAATCATATTTCTAGTCATTTCTGTATAATTTACAAATAAGTATAACAAAACTATAACAAAAAAGTTAACAGAAAACCCTATTATTGCTAAATATACAAACTTGTCAACACGATCTGCAAAATATGCAAGTTTCCATATTATAAGTATAAAAGAATATAATACTAATGTTACTTGATGAACAATAAATTTCATAACTAACATAGAGCCTGCCTCGCCTGAGCTAACTCCATCTTGTGTTAGAGCATAAAACTGTATTGGCTGACCGCCACTTGAAAATGGAGTTATAGCATTAAAAAACTGCCCAATCATTGACACTCTAAATACTGCTCCAAAGGTATAATTCTTATATTTTTGCCTTACAAAAATATTAAGTATTACTGCCTCTAGTAACCAATATATAAACATCATAGATACTGCACCTAAGAACCAATAAATATTAATTTTTTGTATATTTTCTAAAAAAATACCAACACCATCAGTAAATAATATAATAACAAAAAATATTATCGCTGTTGATATAAGTATAATCGCACTAAACCACTTTTTTTTCATACTTTCTCAACCTCATCCTAACGTAGCTATTAAATCTATTCTTCCCTTTTTTCTTGGCAACATCTACTTTTAATATACCATCGTAAAAATTTTCCCATAACTTTAACACATTTTCTTTAGAATAAAAAACAGAACCTTCATTTGCCTTACCAGCCCACTTTTTATAATCTTCCTTATCATCTCTTAAGTGTTCTAAAATATCAGCAAATTCATTATTATTATTTCCTTTATTATAATAATCAAATAATATTGATTTATAAAGAGGAATATCCCTTAATAACAATGGTACGCTACAATTCATAGACTCAAGTATTGTCATAGGAAATAATTCATTATAAGAAGGTAAAAACATTACATCTGCTAAGTTAAAAATATTATTCATCAAATCTCTTTCTACCATACCCATAAAGTTCACATTGCTTGGTGGATTGGCAACTATTTTCTTAAGTTCTTCATAACCCTCTGTTATTCTGCCAAAGGAAAATCCTCCAACCCATATAAACTTTATATTAGGAAGCATTTTAGCAACTTCTACAAAATCTTTTACACCTTTTCTTGTCTGAACTTGACCAACGCACAATACAACAAACTCATTCTCGTTTATGTTATAAAATTTTCTAATTTCTTTTCTTTTTGAATCTTCATATCTATAAATTTTTTCTTTTGAAACATAGTTAGGTATATATGTAACCTTTCTTTTATCTATACCATACTTCTCTATTTCATCTATAAAATATGGATTAACAGTTACGATGTGATCCATTCGTTTATAAAATTTAATTATATATTCATAAAATGCTTTTTTACAAAACTCAGGAAGATTTAAACTATCATCTACAGTTTCAGGAAGAAAATGCACATATCCAACATTTATCGTCTTATAATCATTCATAAATGTTTCTAGATAATACTCTAAATCTATAGTATGATAATGTACAATATCTGTTTTCTTTAATTTATTTTCATAAACAATATATTTATTTTTTAATCCATTTTTTACCAGATTAACTTGTTCATTGTATGCAGTTAAAACACCATGCCCTTTTATTTTATGAGCACTAGACCTCATATTAATAGTTTTAATACAAACACCTCCAAATTAATTAAATTACTAATCCAAGCAAGTCTATAAGCCGAGTTCTGTATTAGATGATCATCTATCTAGGCATACTGTTACCAGCATGCTCATGCGACACTATCGTGAGTTGAAACGGGCCGTTTTAACTCAACTCACCATCTTGCTCCAGGTGGGGTTTACAGAGCCCTCTTTGTCACCAAAGAAGCGGTGGTCTCTTACACCACCTTTCCATCCTTACCTTGCTTACGCATGGCGGTTTATTTCTGTTGCACTATCCTTAGAGTTGCCTCCACTGGTCGTTAACCAGCACCCTTGCCCTATGGAGCCCGGACTTTCCTCAGAGAGTTATCTCCGCGATCATCTGGCTTACTTGGAAATAGTAATTGATATATATATTATCATACCTTGTCTAAAAAATCAAGTGTTCTAAAGTTTTGACCCATATTTATTTTTACCAATTTTCCTACGACTTCTCTTATGTCATTAAGTATTATCAGTGATAATTCAAATGAGAATACCTTATCTATGTCTATGTATAGTATATACTGCATGGCATACAATGATGCTTTATTTAGCTTCATCACTCTATCTGACCGCCCCAAACATTGTTCACACACAAGCCCACAATCTTCAAAACTAAAGTAATAATTTTCTCCCGACACTTCACTCTCACATCTTATGCATTTAGTAATTTCTGGCGTATATCCTAAAAGTGCTAACATTTTTAGTTCATACACTACACGCATTAATTTAGGATTATCGCTTTCATTATTCAACCTATTAAGAATTTCAACTAAAAAGTTAAACATATCCTCATGAGGGCTTTCTAGTTCAACCGTCTTATCTAAAAACTCTAAAAAATACATAGCATAATAAATTTTCTCTATATCAAATCGTATTTTTTCAAATCCACAAGTTATGTTGACTTGATTTAAAAAGTTTATATTATTTTTAGCAGTATAAATAAAACTGGCATGAGTTAAGAGTTGTGTTCCTGCCAAAAAAGGGCTTTTAATCTCTCTGGCCCTTTTTGCATATAACTGTACCTTGCCAATTTCATTTGAAAAAATAGTTATTATTTTATCTGATTCTTTTAAGTTTACCTCTTTTATAACTATTCCTGTTATTTTAGATATACTCATTATTTTCGGCCTCTTTTAATGTTATTTTTTCTACAGTACTACCTTCTATTTGATTACTTACAATATTATTATAATCATTACAAAGCAAATAAGCTTCGAGTGACCCTGTCATATTAAAAACATCCCAAACAAAATTTTTCATAAAATCAACTCCGGATTAAGTATCGGTGTCAAAATATTATTGACTTACCTATATTATTCCCTTTTACTTGGTTTTTATGTCATATCCAAAATTTTTAAGCAAAAATTCATTTTCTCTCCAATTATCTTTTATTTTTATCCATAATTCTAAGTATATCTTACTGCCTAGTATTCTCTCCATATCCTGTCTTGCATACATTCCTATTTTTTTAAGCATAGTTCCATCTTTACCTATGATAATAGCTTTATGCGATTTCTTTTCACAATATATTGTAGCGCTTATATCTATCAAATCCTTATTATCTCTTTTCTTCATTTTTTCTATGCTTATCGCTATTCCGTGAGGTATTTCTTTGTCTAGAAGTTGTAATGCTTTTTCTCTTATGATTTCAGACATTATTTGTCTCTCTGGTTGATCTGTTAAAGTATCATCTGGAAAGTATTTAGGCCCCTCTTCAAGATAATTTTTTATAACATCAAGTAGTGTATCAACATTCTCTCCCTTTAAAGCAGAGATTGGTACTATCTCTTTAAATTCATATAACTCTTTGTATTTGTAAATCAGGTTAAGAAGCTCTTCCTTTTTTACAGCATCTATCTTATTTATAACCAGAATAACTGGACTCTGTATACCTTTTATATGTGATATCATCTCTTCTCTGTCTCTATCATCTTCTGCATCTATAAGAAAAAGTACAACATCAACTTCATTCAAATTGCTATTAACCGCATCCATCATATACTCGCCCAATTTATTTTTAGGCTTGTGTATTCCCGGTGTATCTATAAAAATCATTTGACACTCATCTGTCGTATGCACAGCTGTTATCTTATTCCTTGTAGTTTGTGGTTTATTTGATATAATAGAAATTTTCTCTCCCACCATATAATTCATAAGTGTAGATTTACCCACATTTGGTCTACCTATTATTGTTATAAAACCTGATTTAAATTTATCTGCCATGTTTTTCTCCTTTATATTTATATTCTTTGTTTAATTTTACCATACAAATAGAAAAAAAGCAACGCACGTTGCTTTTTTTGTGAAAATTATTTGTTCTATTCATCTACTGCCTTCGAAAAATATTTTTGTATTATAATGCTTCTGTATTATCTTCTTATCAGCATACAAAAACGCCTTACAGCTTAAGCTGTAAAGCGTTTTATATATCTAGTTTGAATATATCAACTATTTAATTACTTCAATAACAGAACCAGCACCTACAGTTCTACCACCTTCACGGATAGCAAAACGTAGACCTTTTTCCATAGCTATTGGATTTATAAGTTCTATAGTCATTTCAATATTATCACCAGGCATGCACATTTCTACGCCTTCTGGTAAATTAACAACACCTGTAACGTCTGTTGTTCTAAAATAAAATTGTGGTCTGTAGTTTCCGAAGAATGGAGTATGACGTCCGCCTTCTTCTTTTTTAAGAACATAAACTTGAGCTTTGAAGTTAGTATGTGGAGTTATTGATCCTGGTTTTGCAAGAACTTGCCCTCTTTGGATTTGTTCTCTATCAACACCTCTAAGTAATGCTCCGATGTTATCTCCTGCTTGAGCTTGGTCAAGTAGTTTTCTAAACATTTCTACTCCAGTTACAACTACTGATCTCTTTTCTTCTACGATACCGATAATTTCAACTGTGTCAGATACTTTAAGTATTCCACTTTCTACTCTTCCTGTAGCAACTGTTCCACGTCCTGTTATTGAGAATACATCTTCAACAGGCATTAAGAATGCTTTGTCTGTATCTCTTATTGGATCTGGAATGTAACTATCTACTGCGTCCATTAATTCAGTTATTTTAGCAACCCATTTTGGATCACCCTCAAGTGCTTTAAGAGCTGAACCATGTATTACTGGAACATTATCTCCGTCAAAGTCTTGAGCTGAAAGTAATTCTCTTATTTCCATTTCTACTAATTCTAATAATTCATCATCATCAACCATATCACATTTGTTTAAGAATACTACTATATAAGGTACTCCAACTTGGTGAGAAAGTAATATATGCTCTCTTGTTTGAGGCATTGCTCCGTCAGTTGCAGCAACAACTAGTATTGCTCCATCCATTTGAGCTGCTCCAGTTATCATGTTCTTAACATAGTCAGCATGTCCTGGACAGTCAACATGTGCGTAGTGTCTTGTTGGTGTTTGATACTCAACGTGAGCAGTAGAAATTGTTATACCCCTTGCTCTTTCTTCTGGTGCCTTATCTATTTGGTCGAATGCAACTTTTTCAGCAAGTCCTTGTTCTGATTGAACTCTAGTTATAGCTGCTGTTAATGTTGTTTTACCGTGGTCAACGTGACCGATAGTACCGATATTAACATGTACTTTGTTTCTGTCAAATTTAGCTTTTGCCATTTTTATAATCCTCCTCAATCTTCTAATATATTTTTGATTAGCATAATTTGTATTATATTTTATTTTTTACAAATATGCAAGTATTTTTTATAATTATTTTATTGATTTTTTCCTGCTAAAACTTTTTCTTGAATACTTCTTGGACATTCTTCATAGTGGTGAGGTTCCATAACATAGTTTCCTCTTCCTTGTGTTTTTGAACGCAAGTCTGTTGCGTATCCAAACATTTCAGATAATGGAACTAAAGCATGTATACTTTGTACACCATGAGCCGATTCCATTCCTTCTATCCTACCACGACGAGCGTTAAGGTCTCCAATAACATCTCCCATATAGGTTTCAGGAACATCTACTTCAACTTTCATTATAGGTTCGAGTAACATTGGTTCACCTTTTCTCATAGCTTCTTTGAAAGCCATTGATCCAGCAATTTTGAACGCCATTTCTGAAGAGTCTACATCATGATATGAACCGTCGTACACTTCTGCTTGAACCCCAAGTACAGGAAATCCTGCAAGCGTTCCACTTTGCGTAGCTTCACGTATACCTTCATCAATAGCTGGTACATATTCTTTTGGAATAGATCCTCCAACAGTACTATTAATAAATTTATATACTTGTTCTGCATTAGCATCCATTGGAGTAAATCTAACTTTACAATGTCCATATTGTCCACGTCCACCTGATTGCTTGATATATTTTCCTTCTACATCAACTGCTTTTCTAAATGATTCTTTGTAAGCAACTTGTGGTGTACCTACATTAGCTTCAACTTTGAACTCTCTAAGCATACGGTCAACAATAATTTCAAGATGTAATTCGCCCATACCTGATATTATAGTTTGCCCCGTTTCTTTATTTGTATAAGTTCTGAAAGTTGGGTCTTCTTTCGCAAGTCTTTGAAGTGCAACTCCCATTTTTTCTTGTCCCTCTTTTGTTTTTGGCTCTATTGCGAGAGAAATAACTGGTTCTGGGAATTCCATTGCTTCTAGTATTACTGGATTGTCCTCATCACATAAAGTATCTCCAGTATTTGTATCTTTTAGTCCAACCGCAGCAGCTATGTCACCTGAGAATACTTTATCAAGTTCCTCGCGAGTATTGGCATGCATTTGTAATATACGACTGATTCTCTCTTTTTTATTTCTTGATGAATTTAATACATATGAACCCTTATCAAGTGATCCTGAATAAACTCTAAAGAATGTAAGTGAACCAACAAATGGGTCAGTCATTATTTTAAAGGCTAAAGCTGCAAAAGGTTCTGTATCAGATGAATGTCTCTCAATAACAATGCTCTTATCATCTACATCATATCCCTTCATAGCTGGGATTTCTATAGGTGATGGGCAATAATCAACAACTGCATCTATTAATAATTGAACTCCTACATTTTTATATGCTGAACCGCATAAACAAGGAACTATTTTATTGTCAACAACGGCTTTTTTTAGTGCTGCTTTTAATTCAGGTATTGATATTTCTTCACCTTCGAAAAATTTGTTCATCAATGCATCGTCTGTTTCTGCTATTGACTCAACCATTTTTTCTCTATATTCTTTTGCTTGTTTTGCTAAGTCAGTAGGTAGAGCAGTATCCTCTTCTACTTTCTTCTTTACCATATCTTGCCCTTTATCTCCCTCAAAATAAACAGCTTCCATAGTCATTAAATCTATAACTCCAACTAAGTCATCTTCTTTACCTATTGGTAATTGTATAGGAACTGCGTTTGCATGTAATCTGTTTTTAATGGTACCAACTGAATACAAAAAGTCAGCACCTATAATATCCATCTTATTCATAAACGCCATTCTTGGAACATTATATTTGTTTGCTTGACGCCAAACTGTTTCTGATTGTGGTTCAACTCCAACTCTTGAGTTAAATACCGCAATACAACTATCAAGAACCTTCAGTGACCTTTGAACTTCAACAGTGAAGTCAACGTGTCCTGGGGTATCTATTATGTTTATTCTATTATTTTGCCAAAAACAAGTAGTCGCAGCAGAAGTTATAGTTATACCTCTTTCCTGCTCTTGAGCCATCCAATCCATAGTAGCAGCGCCTTCATGCACTTCTCCTATTTTATGAGTTCTACCTGTATAGAACAAAATACGCTCTGTTAATGTTGTTTTCCCGGCATCTATATGAGCCATGATACCTATATTTCTTGTCTTTTCTAAAGGATAAGCTCTATTTGACACTTGTTACCCTCCTCCTTACCATTTATAATGTGCAAATGCTTTGTTTGCTTCTGCCATTTTGTGTGTTTCTTCTTTCTTCTTGACAGATGCGCCAGTATTGTTTGCTGCTTCTATTAACTCAGCTGCGAGTCTCTCTCTCATAGTCTTTTCTCCGCGCTTGCGGCTGTATAAAGTCAACCATCGTAAACCTAAAGTTTGTCTTCTTGCAGGGTGTACTTCGATTGGTACCTGGTATGTCGCCCCACCGACTCTTCTAGCTTTGATTTCAAGCAGAGGCATTATATTATTTATAGCTTCTTCAAAAACAGCAACTGCTTCCTTTTTAGTCTTTTCTGTTATTATATCGAAAGCACCGTAAACTATTTTTTGTGCTACCCCTTTTTTTCCATCTTCCATAATATTGTTTACCAATTTGGTAACAAGCTTACTACTATAGATAGGGTCTGGTAGAACATCTCTTTTTGCAACATGACCTTTTCTTGGCATATTTCTTCCCTCCTTCTGTTAATTCACAATCTACAATACATAAGTTAAAATATTGCACTAACATGAATCATACTTTTTTTGTTTTTTCTCTAGCACTAATCACTAGTTGCTAGTTAAGATGATGTTTCCATCATCGGTACTAATGCCATTAATACCTTTAATTATTTTTTCACTTTTGGTCTCTTTGTACCATATTTAGAACGGGCTTGTTTTCTATTATTTACGCCCGCAGTGTCGAGTGTTCCTCTAACGATATGGTAACGTACCCCTGGAAGGTCCTTTACTCTACCGCCTCTGATTAACACAACACTGTGCTCTTGTAAATTATGTCCTTCACCTGGTATATAAGCTGTTACTTCTACACCATTAGTAAGTCTAATTCTAGCTATCTTACGAAGAGCTGAATTGGGCTTTTTAGGAGTATCTGTCTTAACTAGAAGACATGTACCTCTTTTTTGTGGTGATGACATTTGAACATTCTTTTTCTTCAAAGTATTTAAACCTCTCTGAAGAGCTGGTGCAGTAGACTTTCTAGCTGCTGTTTTTCTCCCTGCTTTAACTAACTGATTGATCGTTGGCAAAACTTTACACCTCCCTTTTTATAATTCCCGCAACGGCGGTTTTGACTTCAATACTGCATGCATCCCCAAGTAGTTTCATAGAATCCACAAACATTACTTCAATATTTTTTTGTTTCGCTAGTTCAAAGATAGGATCAGTAACTCGTTTCTCAGCATCTTTCGCCAAGTATAACACTAAAACCATGTCCTTTTCTAGATATTTTAAAGTTTGTTTTGCTCCCACAACTTTTGGTTCAGTTTTTAATCTCTTCACTTTTAAACCCACCTTTCATCAATTCACTGTGCACAATTTTCAGTTCACAATTCGAATTTCCACACATAGGTCGTACTTGTGACATTTTATTTTACAGTATCACTGTTGAATTTTACCATTTATTTTGTTTGTTGTCAAGGAATTTTTGCTAATTTTTTCAAAAAAATGAGCCCTTGGGCTCTGTGGTTAGTTATACTAATTCAGGTACTTCTTCTCCAGTTATAGTATTAGAATATTCTTCATTCAAAGTACATTGTTCTTCAGAAGTATCTTCACCTATCGAATAATCATCTGGTTCCTCTCTCACACCATGATCTCTAAATTTTTTTATGCATATTACTTTAGCTAGTTTTTTAGGCTCTTCACATAAATCTTTTTCCGTAGTTAAACCAGATTGTGCGGAAAAATCTGATTCACTTGCTTCCCTACATAAATGTTTATTTGATTCCATTGATGCATTAATAACTTCAAAATTTTCTCTTGATTCTTCTAATATTTTTTGATTTTTATTTAAATCCATATAATTTTTAACTGAAAATATACCGCACCTTAACGAAATCGGTAATGTTAGACAACCAACGATAATACCTCCTGTTCCACCAACAGTACCTGAAATACCTAGTATTCCCATTCCCGCAGATAAAAGAGTCAATGCTCCTCCCATAATTGCAACATACTTTTTAAATAACTTAATCTTATTAATATCCATTTCTAACTTATCTATTGGTGTCATTATATCGTCTTTCATAGCTTATTCTCACCTCTTATCTTTACAAATCAATATCCCTTGTTATATCCTATATTTTTCTATTTGTCAACCATTTCCTCTCAATAGAAAAAATGCCCTTAGGCTGTGGTTGATTATTATAATTCAGATCCTGTGCTTTTAGTTCTAGAACCGATATTTTCTTGTGATATATACACATTCAGACTTTCATCATATGCGAGGTCAACTATGTTATCAGGTTCCACATAGTCTTCCCGACTCATTACAGTAACGGGTGATTCTTCCTCTTTTACATAATCATTATCTCCCAAATTTTTATTATATTTACAATCATAATACTTTTCAGTTATCTTGCCTGCAACCAATCCTGCTACTAATCCTCCAATAATAATAAACGGAATAGCAACACCACACCCTACAAGTGCAGTAGTAGCTACCACTGTTCCAAAAAGTTCACTTTTACTCATTGTGCTTTTAGGATTTGCGTTTTCCCTATATTGTATGTATTTATTCGTATCTTTGTAGTTATTCATTTTCACCATCTCCTATCATTTCATGTTTTTCACATTATATCCTATTTTTTTCCATTTGTCAACCAATTTTTACATTTTACCCCAATAAAAAAAATCCGTGCACTTGCACTTGAAAACAATTAACAGACGTTACCTTTGTAGTTTGCTCAAACTAGGCTTCCTCATGGCACATAGTACATTTGTTTAGTGCTGCTTCCGTCAGGACCTGACACGATTCACAAACTTCTATTGCATAAGACCCGATTCTCATAACCACTTACAAAGGGCTGGCTCTACCAATTATTCCCTCATACAAGCATCACTCCTGCTGTAGCGGATTGCAGGTTACAGGGCACCGCTATCTCCCCAGTTAGCACGGAAAAGTTTAGTCAATATACAATTGACACATTCAACATTATATTATAATTATGCGATATTGTCAACTGCTAAATCCTTAAAGTTTGGTTACAAGTAGAATGTTTTTATAGGGACAGTTCCTAAAAAGAAGGAACTGTCCCCTTTACAAGTTCCTCACAACGCACACTAGTGTTATTTCCTGATACTTATCAGTTCTATAAATTCATTAATATCCGAAATTGGTTCTTTGCATGAGAAGTTTTTACACACATAAGCTTTCGTGTTTGCGTTATCTACCTTCTGCTCTTTAATAAATGGTATTATTTCATGTAGTTTATTATCACCATCATTTAAAACACATGTTGTAAACGGTAAGAATCTTTTATTTATCTCATCAATCATTTGTTTAGTTTTTGCATCTTTCCTATCACCTGCAATAACAATCTCTGCTACATCAGTATTTGCATATAAAAGTGCCATCATAAAATAGGTATAATAATTGGGATTTCCACTTACTGTTTCTCCAAATGATTTAAATTGTCTCATCGCTTTTTCCTTAAAATCTATATTCCCAGTCATACTAGCTATCCTCAGCATATTTAATGTAGTTACTGAATTTCCAGATGGTATGGCACCATCATATATCTCTTTTGGCCTTATTATAAGTTTCTCGCTATCACTTCCATATATGAAGAACCCACCATCTTTTTCGTCCCAAAAGTATTTTATCGTTTCATTCGTAAGTACTATCGCCCTTTTTAAATACTCAACCTTAAATGTGGTTTCATATAGCTCTATTAATCCCCATATTAAAAATGCATAGTCTTCTAAATATCCGAGGTTTGATAATGATCCATCTCTATATCTAGCATAAAGTCTTCCATTCTCATTTAATAATTTATTTTCAATAAACGCTACTGCTTTTTCTGAGGCTTTAGTATATTCTTCATTTGCGAGTATTCTACCCGCCATTGCCATTCCTGTAGCCATAAGTCCATTCCAGGCTACCAAGATTTTATCGTCTTTAAAAGGATGTACTCTTTGTTTCCTATAATCAAATACTTTTTTTATACTCTTATTTAGTTTTTCCGTCATTTCCTTATTGTTTTCCAAATCATCTATATGTGTCTTAATAAGATTAAGTATGTTTTTTCCTTCGAAATTACCAGTTTCACTGACATTATAATATTTACAAAATAATTCCCCTTCTTCTTTACCTAGTAAATCTATAAGTTCACTTTTAGTGAATACATAAAACTTACCCTCTACACCCTCAGAATCGGCATCTTCCGCCGAGTAAAACCCACCTTCATCTGATGTCATATCTCTTAAAATATAATGAATTATTTGCTCTGATACTTCCTTATATCTATTATTATTGGTTACTTGATAAGCCTCTAAATACGCTATCAGTAGCAATGAATTATCATATAGCATTTTCTCAAAATGTGGAGTAAGCCATTTATTATCAGTTGAATACCTTGAAAATCCATATCCAATATGATCAAATATACCACCTTTATACATACTATCTAGGGTTTTTGTAACCATATCTAAAGCAATTTCATCCTTATTTGTTATATAATATCTTAATAAAAAAAGTAAATTATGTGGTGTAGGGAACTTAGGCGCATATCCAAACCCTCCATACACATTATCAAATGAATATTTCAAGTTTGTGTATGTGTCTTTAATATCATTATGCGATAAGGTTATGTCACTTTTTGTGGGACTGTCAATTGCACTCATTATTTCTTTGCTTATCTTTTCTAACTCGTTTCTTTTATTTGTCCATGCATGAATTATATCTGGTAATAATTCTACCATTCCTATGTGTTGAGACTTGCTTTCCTTTGGAAAATAAGTACCCGCAAAAAAAGGCTGCCTATCTTTAGGATTAAGAATTACAGTTAGTGGCCACCCACCACTGCCCGTAATCATGTGACAAAAGTTCATATATATATTATCAATATCCGGTCTTTCTTCCCTATCTACCTTGATTGAAACAAAATCTTTATTGAGTAAACCTGCTACTTCATCATCCTCAAAAGACTCTCTTTCCATTACATGACACCAGTGACAAGTGCGTAAAAGTATCCATACCTAACTATACCCTATCGATAGGAATATTGGCTTATCTTCCGATACAGCCTTGGCAAATGCTTCTTCACACCATGGATTCCAATCGACAGGGTTATATGCGTGCTGTAATAAATAAGGTGACTTCTCATTGATTAGTTTGTTAGCAACGCCGTTAGTTTGATTTGACATGGGCATCACCCCCTTTACAATATTAGATTTTTGGCAATAGAAAAAGCCTATTGTTAGGCTTCTTTTTTATAGTATTACAATGTTTATAATTATTATACCTATGCTTAGTTAGTTCTATAAACACCTTTTTTTCAATCACTTTTCTTCCCATATAATTAATCCATTTCGATTTATATATGCTTGCTTAGTTCCAATTATAACTTCTGCAACTCCATATTTATCAAAATCATTTGCATCTTCATATTTAAGTTCTGTAACTTCCTTACCTGTTTCATCTATATACCCATACTTCCCATTGAACTCAAAAACAGCAAACCCATTTGAATAATCCCATACACAATCATACTTTGTTTCTGATATTAAGTTTCCATCTTTATTTACTATCCCATAAAGCCCATTATATTTTACTGCAAAATGGTCTGAAAAATCTTGATTATGATATGTTGAAAAATCATTAATATCATCATATTTAATTTCTGTAATTTCTTTTCCTTCAGGGTTTAATAATCCATACTTTCCATTTGCTTTTACAATTCCTATTTCTTCACTTGCATAATCATATTTTATTTCTGTTATCTTATCTCCATATTTATTAATATATCCAAATTTATCACCTTGTTTTACCCTTATGCCTCCTTTAATATATCTACCAAAATCATCATATTTCTCTAGTGTTATTTCTTTTCCGTTTTTATTGATATAAAAATCAATACTGTCTATATTAACCTCAGCAATCCCATCATGAAAGTCAAACGCCACATCATATTTACATGGTATAATTTGTTGCCCTTCCATATTAATATATCCATAATGTGAATGATTATATCCATACCCCTGATCTTCTCTAATTATTGCTAACCCTTCTAAAAAATTGGTTGCACTATCGTATATGAAAGGTATTACCACTTTCCCTTCTTTATTGATAAACCCACATTTACCGTCCTTTTTCGCTACAGATAATCCTTCCTTTGAAAAGTTTAATGTACTATCATATATTAGGCATATTACTTCCTTCCATTGCTTATTCACTAATCCATACTTATTATCTATTCCTACGCACGCTAATCCATCTTCAAAATCTCCAACATAATCATATTTTAATTGGTTTCCTTCTTTATCAATATACCACCATTTGCCATTTAATTGAATGCAAGCTATCCCGTTATTAAAATCATACACTTTTGAATCATAATGGTCAGATTCAATGAATTGAGGCTCAATTACTTCAATTCCCTTAGTATTTATGTACCCATATCTGTCTTCCAAAAAAACTCTTGCCAACCCGTCACTAAACCCGCATGCTCTTTCATACTTAATTTTCGTTATTTCCTTTCCTTTATTGTCAATATATCCATACTTTTCATTTAACTGAACTATAGATATACCATATCTTGTTTTACTTATTTTGTCATATTTAGGCTTGACAATGACTTCTCCGTATTTATTGATGTACCCGTATTTATTTTTTTGTTTTATCAAATAAAGTGGAATATTTGTTGTTATTTCTATTATTTTATCCTTATCATTCCATAGTACATAAGCGTCACTTTTCTCAGCAATAAATCCTAGTGACACCATTATTTTATCATTTAATAATTGTATAGCAACATCCATTTGAATATCTTCGTCATTTACATTTGCCATTTTATTATTCACACATAATTCTATTTTTTCACTTTCATTTTCCGCAGTTACTTTTTGCGTTAAGGCATCCCAAACCACTTTATAACCTATAGACTCTAATATCTTTCTTCCAGGTACTAGAGCTCTACCGTCTACTATTACCGGCTCTTGCTCTTCAAATACAATTTCCTTATTATCTATAAATACCTTTATTCCACTGTCTGCATTACTTATATGTATATTAGCTAAAAATATTATTGTTATTAACATTATTATTACTTTATATTTAAACATAAAAACCACCCTTCACTTTTATTTATTAATATTATTAGAAAATTATATCAAAATAATATTTCAGAGTAGTTTCTATTCCATTACATATATATAACATTTTATTTCCATAAAAGTATATATATCCCTTTAGTTTACTAAACCCAGTCCTATATCGATTTACACCCGCTGACACCAGTGACATGTCGAGTAGCCAATAGAGAGGAATATGGGTTTGTCTTCTGCTATAGCCTTTGTGAAAGATTCTTCTCCCCATGGGTACCACTCTACTGGATTATAGGCATGCTGGAGTAGATAATGTGATTTTTCATTTATTGTCTGTTATCTTGTTTCGTTTCGTTTATATAATATCTCCCTTATATTTTTGGGTAGTGTAAAATATTTATAGTACTAAATACTACACTATCCCTTTATATTCAATATATTTTTTAGTATTCATTTTTTCATAAAACTTTTGACACTATCTATTTTTTGTTATAGCATACCCATATTTATCTTGTATTAAAACAAAAACTTCAAAACTGGAATTTTTCATTTTACTTGTATCTGTCATTACAAGGTGTGGAATGCATACGCAACTCACTTTCTACATAAAAAAGCCCCATAAGTGAGTCTAGCTTGACTCTGCCTATAGGGCTTTTCTTTAAAATATATTGATTAATTATTGATAATTAGTTTTTTACCCATGTTGCAGCTCCTGTACCTGCTGGTACTGTTGCTGTATAAGTTGTTGTATCAGTTACAGTTTGTCCACCTACTGCATATGTAATAGTTACAGTTAATATAGTTGAACCTCCAGCATTTCTAGTAATAATTGCCGTTGGGTCAGAAGTAATATTTGTAGACACTGTTGTATCACTGGCTAAAGTAAATGCAAAGGTTACAGCAGAGTTATCTATTAAATTTGTTGGTCTTAATATATACTTTTTAAAGTCCATCTTAATAAACATCATACTTTATTTCAGTTACCTCTTTTCCTTCTTTATTTATATAACCAACCTTCCCATTTAGTTTTACTTTTCCAAGTCCATCAATAATTGGAGACGCCCCATCATATTTTATTTTGGTAATTTCTTTTCCTTCTTTGTTTATATAACCCCACTTTTTATTTACCTGCACTGCTGCTAATCCTTCGCTAAAAGTAGCTGCTGGATTATCATACTTATATAATGTTACTTCTTTTCCTTCTGTATTTATAAAACCAAATTTTCCATTTAGCTCTACTTCTGATAGTCCTTCGAAAAAGCAAAATACATTATCATACTTACATGGTATAACTTCTATACCTTTCGTATTTATATAACCTTGTTTTCTATTTAGACTTACTCCTGAAAGTCCTTTATTAAAGCCAAATACATTATCATACTTTATTTCAATTACCTCTTTTCCTTCCTTATTTATAAAGCCCCATTTTGCATTTACTCCCACTCCTGACAACACTTCACTAGAAAATCCTCTTATAACACCATACTTAAATGGTATTACTTCTTCTCCGTCCTTATTTATACAACCCCATTTTCCATTTATACTTACTGGCGCTAATCCCTCATTAAAATCGGATGCATCATCATATTTAAATTCTATGACAGTTTTATCTTCTTTATCTATGTAGCCCCATTTTCCATTTAATCTTACTCGTGCCAATCCCTCACTAAAACAGGTCGGATTATCATATTTACATGGTACTATTTCTTTACATTCTTTATCTATATATCCCCATTTTCCATTTAGTTCCACCGATGATATTCCTTCCCCAGAAGGCATATAATCATCATACCTTGCTTCTGTCATCTCTTTTCCTACCTTATTTATAAAAAACCATTTATAAAACCATTTTTCATTCAGTTGCACTGCTGCTAACCCTTCACTAGAAAAATTCTTTGCAGAATCATATACACACGGTATTACTTCTTTACCAACTTCATTTATATAACCCCATTTTCCATTTAAACTTACTAATCCAAGTCCTGCTGAGAAATCATATGCTTTATCATACTTAGGCTCTATAACCATATTTCCTTGTCCATCTATGTATCCATATTTTTTACCTACTGATACTTGATGTAATTTCCCTATATTAATCGTCCTTGTTGAGGCATCCCAGTTTACTATTGAATTGCTACTTTCTGCTACAAATCTTAATGGGACCATTGTGCTTCCATTTATTATTTGGGCTGACACATCTAACTCTATATCCCCTCCATTAACCTTTGCTATTTTGTTATTTATATGCACCACTATTTCAGTTCCGTTCTTTTTACCTGTTACCTTTTGTGTTACTTCATCCCAGTCTACTGTAAATCCTAATTCCTCAAATATTGCTCTTACTGGAACTAGAGTTCTGTCTTCTACTAACAATGGTTTCTGACTCTCAAATATAATTTCTGTGCCATAAAGCATTACTTTAATGTCAGTTGGATTTTGATTTTGTTCTTGCTCTTGTATTAAGAAAACATCTTTCTGTGCGTTATCAACCTTAGCACTACTTTGCCCACACCCTGCAAGTAACAACCCTAATGCTATTAACATGCTTATTAACCTAATCCTTTTCATATGTATGTATACCCCCAATAAAAAATATGTATGTTTCTAGTATATTTTGATTATATAATATTTGTAAAATTATTACAAGAACTTTTTTTTGAGAATGTTTTGCGAATTAACCTAAAAATAAAGCAGAAGCAATCCTATTATACTAAGTACAATACACGATACCTTTTTTACAATAACCATTTTATTGATATCCTCGCAGACTATATTGGGTAATATTATTGTAAGTACTAGTCCTATAAGAAATACAAAGAACGGTTGCAAGCCATTAAGCGCCCATAATATGGCTAATGGTATGCTCATTGAAGCATAATTATACATTACTTTTGCAATACTATTTAACAATTCATTAAGCATATTTAAACTTAAAATAGCCTTTCCGTTGCTTCTTACAACGGCTATAAACTCTTTTCTGTATTTCTTTATAAGTACCAACATCAATATACCATTTACAAAGAATGCAATTTGCTCCCAAAAAGCTGTTACGTAAAAACTCATGTTACTCGCAACAAACTTAAACAAGAAAAAGCTCATGGCATATCCAAACGAGGATATAAGCATAAATATAAGTGCTTTAATCTTATCTTTGTGCTTATCCTTTTCACTAAAGTCTATTGTAATAAGTACAGCTGCCACCATAATAACGAGACATGCCACTATTTGCTTTGCAGTCAGTACTTCATTTAAGAATATCAGTCCTAAAAAATAACTAAATACAGGTATTGTTTGAAATACAGCTATAACAGTAGAAGCATCATCCTTTTCTAGTGCTTTTAAGTACATATAAAGTGCAAGGAGACAGAACGCGGAAGCCCAGTACAGCCACACAATAGATATACCATCTATTCCAACCTTTCCGTTTGAAATTATAAAGAAAATCGGACTCATTATTGCACCCGTTACAAGTGATGAGAATATCATCAATGTTCCAACACCGCTACCTTTAAACATCTTGCTTACTAAATATTTATCAATGTGATTAGTAACAGCCCACAGGAATGTAGCAAATATACCTAGCCCTATCCATATATACATAATATCAATCTCCCTCTACTTTTGCCAATATATTAGCTATAGCTGATCCATTATTTATATTTCCTCTTAATTCTTCTGTATAAGGAAAGCAAAATGCCCTTTATTTTCATCTGATTTATCATCGTCTAAATCTTTATTATCTAGTTTTTTTATATCTACAATACTAAATCCCGATTCACTTATCAAATCTACAAATTCTATGATATTTTCAAATTTATATTCTTTATTATATGTAGTCTCAATAAATTCTGAATATCTCCTACCTAGTTCCTTCCACTGTAAATCAGTTAATCCGATATAACCGTCTCTACCATTTTTCTCTCCATAAGAATAATATCATAAAATTACATTATTTTCAAGTTAATTTTTCGCTATCATTTTCTCCTGCTATCGCTTTTACTTTCACTAATATACCATATATTTTTATTTCAACACTTTCATAATAAATAAGTGAATATTTTAGTCCTGACCCCTTATACTTCCTCTAAAAACGGGATTGCTTCGTTCCTCGCAATAACAGATTCGGAGGACTTTACTAGTAAAAAGTAAAAAGAAAAGATACCATTTCTTTATGATATCTTCTCTTTTTACTTTTTACTTTTACTTTTTACTTTAACTTTTTATACAAATATCTTTTTAGGTCAATGTTATATTCAGCACTGATTTATCAAATATACAAAACAATTCATTTTATTAATAGCTTCCTCTTATCCTACTTAATATAGTAACAGCTTCTGCTCTTGTTAAATAATTTGTAGGTTTAATTGTGTAGTCTTCATACCCATTTAAAACCCCTCTTGCTACAAGCTTAAGCATATCCGTTAAATACTTGCTCGTATTTATATCTGTATAAGTACTATTTACCGTTCCAGCAGTATAGTTACAATAATTACTGATTAAAAAAGCAACTTCCTCTCTTGTTATAGGAGTGTCATATTTATTAATCAATACAGATTCTGTAAGAGCCGTACTATTTATCTTTGAAAGTACATTTTTCACTTCATAATAAGCCCAATCTGTACGGTTTAAATTAATATCTATATTGTTTATAGTTTCTTTCACTACATTTGGATTAACCCTATTTAGCATTGCTATAAATTCTTTTACTGTAACATTATTATTAGGTCTAAATGTTAAATCATCATATCCATCTACAATACCACTTGATACCATTTGCGTTACAATATCTTTAGCCCAACTGCTACCTAAATCTGTAAATGCAACTACATTACTAACTGGTTTTTTATAATACAATGTATGTTCTGATATTTTTCCTGTAGCCAAGTTATATATGTGTATAGTTGTAATTCCTTCATGATTTAATGTAATATTATCTGTTACTGAATATACTTTTTCACCAGCAATCACTCTTATAAATGAATTTTTAATACCATTGTCATTAATATATTTTGCTTTAGGAACAAGTGTTATATAATTATTCAAATATATAGTGCCATCCGTTACATAATTAGGTATATTATCTTTTATTTCAGAATAATAATCAATCACAGTTCCATTTTCATTTCCAATCACCAAATATGCAGATATTTTATCATCGTCATCCGTATCTTCAAAAATTATTTCATAAAAGCCTGATGTATTCAATGAAATAGTGCCTTCTTTCTGATCATATGCTAACGGACACGATATAATTTCTATATCTTCTTCATTATAAGACCTTCCAAATTCATCTTTAAATAAATCATCAAAAGCATCTAAATAATATAATTTTTTTCCGTATTCACTTATCACTATATTATTAAACTTACTATCCTTTTTAAATGATGATTCGTTTTCTTCCTCTATATCATCTTGAATAGACTTAGAAACTTCCCCATAATATACTTTTGCATCTCCTGTTACTGTTATATCATATTTTGCAGAATTATTAAACAAGTCTTTTACTTGTATTTGTACTGTTGTAGGATATTCATCTATTTCAAAGTATGTATTTGAATTTGTATCATCATCAGCTATTGTATATACAAATCTTTTACTTGCAAATTCATAGTTATCCATTGCTGTTACATACAGCTTATCATTTAACACATATATTGCTGTTATTTTTGGCACTTCTGTATCATTAAAATAATATGTACCTGTAGTCTCTTTTTTTACAATCGTTCCATACAATATGTTCACTGTATATTTTATATTCATTGCTTTTTTTAATGTAGGCAAAATAACTTTATCATTTTCTCCAGCACTACAGGTTAAAATTTCAGCTCCACTATCAGCATTTTCTACCACTACAGAAAATGTATATCGCAAATTCGTATTTGGCAATAACAAACACATATTACCATCTTTAAAATCCATCTTTATTGCACTTGATACTTTTACTAAATCCTCACCAGAAATTATATCTTCTAATTTTTCAATCAAATCATTAACTTCACCCATAATGTCTTCCCTGTTATCGTAATTTGATATCTGGTTTACAGTATTTTTTAAAGCTTCCACTGAATTTAAAACACTATCATCTACATCTTTTGTTAAATAACTTTCATAAGTATTTAGTTGACTTCTCACTGTTGATATTAGTTCAGAATCCGTTGCCGCTAAAACGAGATTTAAATTTATCCCGATTAATATACCTACCATACATATTAAAACCTTTAGACTTTTCATTTTTCTATTCTCCTTTATAATACTAATTTATTATAAACTATGCTTACAATATTAACATATATTTCTATAAAAAACAACATTTACTAATACAATTTATAAATTTTCTTTATAAATTGTATTTATTTCTTTCTTTTTCAACTATATTTATTTTACTAGAATTTAACATTAAATAATTCAATCATAACACAGAATAACAGCTAATTGTTCCATATTATTTACCTTTACAAGAAATTCTGTATAAATTAGCTCCTTCAGGATATAATATATTTATACGATTTTTACCAAAAAGGTGGGGATAATGTGGGAATAGTTACTAGTGTAACTGATAAGTATCAATCATGTATAGACGCATGTACTAAATGTGCTCAGGCTTGTTATGAATGTTTTGATGCATGCTTAAAAGAAACAAATGTTAATGAAAGAACAAATTGCATAAAAATTCTTGTAGAATGTGCCATGATGTGTCAAGCTTCTGCTTCTGTAATGTCTATGGATGGACAATATGCAACAGATCATTGTAAAATGTGTGCCACAATATGTGAAAAATGTGCATATGAGTGTAACATCTTTGAAGATGCTCACTGCAAAAAATGTGCTGACATATGTACAATGTGTGCAAAAGAATGTAAAACAATGGCTAATATGTAACAACATAAAAACAGTTGGAAATATATATTTCTAACTGTTTTTATGTTTAATTGCTTTTGCAAAACTTGATAGTCATTTTTTAATTCAAAGTTAGCTAAGTATAGATGTCCATCCGTTTTTTTATAAGTTTCCCTCGAGCATGAGAGAAAGAAAACATCGTGTTTCGTGCCCCTAACTCAACCTCATATCTACTAAATCCATATTTAGCAGCAATGTTTTGAATACTCATGATATAATACTCTTCTAATGCTATACAAAATGTAGGATTTTTAATAAGCTCAACGAGATCATTACTATCTTTTCGGCATTGGTAAAATGCTATTTTGTAATAATTATCATATAAACTACTAAAAATGCAATCAAAAGTTATTTGAGTATCTTGAAATTTGTAGATTGAATAATCATTTATAATTTCTCTATTTATAATAGTCTGTCTTTGCTCTAATAATTCTAATATATATTTAGCTGGTACCGCTACATTTATGTTTTGCCCATCAATAAAATGTGCAGCTGTAACCCCAATAAGTTCACCATATAAATTCAGAAGGGCACCACCCGAACTCCCTGGAGATATAGGAGCTGTTGTTTGAATATAATCATATTTTTCAGATTTTCTAATTCCTGATATTATCCCTTCTGAAAAGGTGTTCATAAGTCCTAATGGGCTACCAATAGCAACAACACGCTGACCTCGTACTATATCACTTTGCTTTCTGAGTGGAACCGGAATCTTACTCACATGTATTTTAAGAAAAGCCAAATCTTTTTTTCGATTTGTATTTAAAACGCTATAAGTTTCATAATTTATATCGTTTTTTTCCAAACCCTCAAATAAAACAGAATAATACAAGCCCCCTGATATAACATGATAATTTGTAACAATAACTCCATCTTCTCCAATAATGACGCCCGAACCCGTTCCAATAATTTGCTCACTACTATCAAAAACCTGAATCATCACTGTAGAACTTGAAAGTTTAGCAAGCTCCTCATATGATTTCTCAAACCGGTAAACCTCTGGCCCTTGCACAATATTTACTGTAGGTGGAACATATGCAGGAAATCCAGTAATTGCCACTGTTTCAGGCAAAACTTTCAAATATATGTATTCATTTATTTTATCAATACTTATACATTTGATATCCGACTCTTGATTTATATATATTACATCTACCCCTATCTTAGAAAGAAAGATGAGAAAATATACTTCGTGTTCTTTTATATCTCCATAAAATAATACTTTTGGATTGTAAACATCATTTGTATTTATAAAATTCATATCAAACCTACTAAATAGCTTAGGTATAAACTCATATATCCAATTTGATAATTTTATACACATGTTCTTTAGAATAGTTGCATTCGCAGTTTGTGAATTTTTCTTATACATGCAAAGTACATAATGCAACCATTCTATAGTAGAATTCCTAGCTATATCATTCTCAAAAAACAGATCTGATTGCCTGAATAAATCTATACTTGGTAACATCTCACCTGTTTCTAGGTTTAGTTTGTCCCATAAAGATTGTACTTTACATGTAATATCTTCTCTGAAAATGTGTGGTAACGCTTTTGTTATACGCAAATATAATTCTCCAAAAACATACAATCCTTTATCCAGATTATATAAATCTTTTTCGTACTCATCTGTATCTTTTTTTACTCCAATGTAACGATAAGCATATACTGGTATGTTGACATTTTCACCATGAACAAACCCTTCTCTCTTTTGAATTGGGAGAAACATATCATTTAAAATATTTGTTGTTTTTTGAGGAAAAAAGTTTATATTCATTATTCTCGCACCTCATTATATCATTAGTCTGGTTAATACATGATGAAATTCTCCACCTTACCAAAAACTCCAACATTTTAACATCTAGTATTTTGCATTATAACATAAATGGTAATTTAAAACAACAAAATGTTACATTTTCACAGCACAAACGCATGAAAAATTTCTAGTTTTGTCATTGCGACATCCTAAGACTTGGTTTGTGTATTGTGCAAACCAAGTCTTAGGATGTTGCAATGACAGATAGAGGTGATTGATTGAACCCAATAATTAGAGTATAAACATGCAATAAGGGAAATGAAAAAAATTCGTGCATTTCTCGTGACATTTACAACTTGGAGTACCAGCTGGTACTTTATCAGGATGGCGGAATGATATTAAAAAATATCAAGGTAATGCATTTGCAGGAAGTGGGAATCAACGAATAATACCAGGTATAGAAAAAGAAAGAGAACTTATGAAAAAAGTATAAGAGCTAGAAATAGCAAACGATATACTAAAATCAGCTCTTGGTTTTTTCGCAAAGAGCCAAAAGTAGTAGCTGCAAAGGAACTATTTCAGTTTATGAAAAATATAGCAACAAGTGGACTATATCACAAATGGTTGAAGTGTTAGGTGTTACAGCCCAAGGCTATTATAAATACATAAAAAAACAAGCCCCGTAGGTGAGCCTAGTTCGACTCTACCTACAGGGTTTTGAATTACACTCTCTTTATTTATAATAAATTTTTAATAAAGTTCATAGTTTCCATACCTAGTTACTCCAAATTCTGATATTATCCAAAGAATATCACCACTTTGAATTATATCATCTGCAGCTCTAGGGGTTTTCCATCCGTAGTCGGCATAGTCTGCGACATAATATTGTTGTGTTGAACCATCCCTTGATGTAACTGTACTTAAAAATTGTGATACTGTCTTGCCTGCTACACCCGTTATCCCCAATGATTCCTGAAGTACACCATTAACTTTTACCGCTGTACTCTCACTGATGGTTGTCGTAATACTTGTTGCCACGCTTACATCTGATGCGAGGGTTGTTGTTGTTGCTTTGACTCTAGTAATAAAATTATACATAGTGGTTGGACTCAAACTATAAAACACTTCTCTATCTTGCCAAGTCACACCGTAATCTTTACTGAATTCATGCAATGCATTAGCAACTAAACCAATACAGTAATAACTTTTAAAGGATTCCGTAGGCGATGCCGGTGCTGCTCCTACTACCAGTGTTCCAACTACCTGAGCTAATGATGGCAGTGCACTTACTGTTGCTTTAGTTCTTACTGTTATATCACCTGCTGCAAACACAACTCCTGTCGCAGTTGTTGACCATCCTCCACCATTTATACTATATTCGTAGGTTGTTCCAAGTCCTGTTATCGTTCCTGCTACTACGCTGTAGGTTACTCCACTTACTGGTGCTGCTCCAGCTGACGCTATCGATGCTACCAATCTAAAGTTGCCTGTCTGCGCTTTTTCTCTTACATATACTGGTCCGTCGTTAAATGTAACTGCTGTGTTAGTTGCTGTACAGTCAGCCCATGTTCCATTTATTCCATTTGTAGAATCTAAGCTCCACTGCATTGTTGCTGCTGTTTCTGTTATATTTCCTAAAGCTATATTTATTCCAACTCCATCTAATACAAGGTTTGTTGAAAAGTTGATTGTCTGGTTCTGGCTCGCTAATGCACTGTCTGTTGCTTTCAATCTTACAAGCACTGTCTTCGTACCGCTAAAGTCTCCTGCAACTTCTCCAGAGATCCATGCTCCTGCATCAATCTTGTATTCGTAGGTACTATCCATTCCCGTTATACTGTTCGCTACATCATTAAATATCAATGTTGGAGCTGCAGCTACAGTTGCTATATTCCCTATTAATCTAAAATTTGTTACATCTGCTTTTTCTCTTACATATACTCCTCCTACAATAAATGTTACTACTGTGTTAGTATCTGAACAACTAAACCATATACCATCAATTCCATTTGTTGAATTAATGCTATATTCCATTGCCACAGTTGTCCCTATTATACTACCTGTCAGCACATTTATATCTACTATTTTTAAATCAAGCGAATTCACTATCGCTTCACATGTTGCTGTTTTGTTTCCATCCTCTGTTATTACTGTAATAGTAGCAATTCCTGCTGATACAGGTGTTACTACTCCATTAGCTACAGTAGCAATAGTCTCGTTACTTGATGACCATATTATATTTTTATTTGTTGCATTTTCAGGAGATATAGTAAGTGTTATAGTACCTGTTGCTTCCCCTACCGTTAATGCCATAGTTGTTGGTGTAACAGTAATAGTACCTACTGCTATTGTGCTTGAATCACTACCACCATTATTCTTGTATGTAACCGTCTTATTATTTACTAGTACATATCCTGCTGCTTTACTTACTGTTATCGTTTCCGGTATTTGTTCTATTGTCGTCCCTGATGCATTTACTGTTACTTTAGTTACCCGCCCTTCACCTGTTATATCTGATTGTGCATCAATAGTTAATTTTTCTACTTTTGTTTCTTTAGTCAGATTTACTGTTGAACCTTCAGCTGTTTTGGCTATATTAAGTGACTTAATAGTTGAAGTCCCTGTTATTTGTATATCTAATTTAGTTTGTATGTCAACACTTTTAAAGTCTCCGTCTAATTTTATGATTTCTCCTGGTTTAAGTATTATAATCTCAACTTGTCCAAAACCATTACCTTGGTTGTCATTTTCTTCTAAGCTAGCTCCATGCCCTACTGCTGTTGTCCCTCTAGATACTACTCTTATTTTCCCGTTTTGCTTATATATTACTACTTCACCGAGTGTGGTGTTGGTGAATATAATATTATTCTCTCCACCACCATTTATAAATATTTTACCTTCTGCATTAACAAAATTGATGTTCGAAACCACCATAATAATTACCATAATAATCGCCATAATCTTTTTCATCAAACATTACCTCCTAGTATAGATACTAACCGACACAAATCGTTTAGTTGCAAATCACCCATTTTAAACAAGTTGACATTACTAATAAGATAGCTAACATAAATTTAAAACTTTCCTTGGCACTTTCCACTTTTATAGTCTCAATTTTTACAAACTAATGTTTTTTAATTCTACCATATTCTAACAAATTTGTAAACATATTTTTATATTTTTCACACGAGAAACGCACGAATTTTTTTTCATTTCCCTTATTGCATGTTTACACTCTAATTATTGGGTTCAATCAATCACCTCTATCTGTCATTGCGACATCCTAAGACTTGGTTTGTGTATTGTGCAAACCTAGACATAGGGGTCCTCTAGGAGGGTGCACGAAGCAATCTCTCTTTTTAATGAAAATTTATTATTATACTAATCGAAATATTCTTTCTATATATTTTTGTGCATTTAATCCTATCATAAATCTTTTTTTCTTCATGCTACGTTTTTTCTTTGTTTCTAGTTCTTTCAATATCTTGAAACACATTTTTCTAATATGATTCATATTTAATACCGCTCTTTTATCACCTTTCTTATTTTCTATTGTGGTTTCTTCCATTATTACACTATTTAGTTTCTTCCAATTTTCCCTATTGTCTAGCCATTTTATATCATCTGTTTGATAATATTCTCTTGTTTCTATCCTGTTGTGGCTTTTTTCTATCGTTTTTAAGTAGGTTATTCCTTTTGCTCTTATTTCTTTTTTTACTTCCTCATCAAAGTATTCAGCAACATCCTTACTCAAGTTTCCTTGATTGCCTTTTAAAGCTAACACATTGTCTGCTTTCGCTTCAATTATTTTTTCTGCTATTTTTGTTTGTGTCCCCATTGCATCTATTGTTACTATTTGTCCTTTTATTTTTAAAACTATTTTCATGTGAATGTATGTAACAGATGTATTAGTTTTATATTACATTTAATGATAAAAAGTATTCATAGATTTCCATGTTAATTTCTTTTTTTATATTCTTAATTATCTCCAAAAACTTTATAAAATCTTTCTCTTCTTCAAATATATTTTGCCTGTTTACTCCTCTAAATATAACATGATATAGCCCCGTTTGGCTATATTGTCGTGCTTGCCTCGCCACCACTTATCACCTCATGCTGATTATATCATAAACTAATTTAAATTGTTAATAATTAGTTGACAAAAAAGAACCGTCCCCAAGTGTCATTCAAAATAATCAGACCCATCTAGGGTCTGATTATTTTAAGTCCGTTATCGCGTAAGACACTTATTCCATGGCTCTTCGTCAACGACATATCTGCCCCGCATTTACTGCCACGTTACCTGCATTGCTTCCCCCGCACTGGCCCCACTCGCTCCATCTAGTGTCATACCCAACGGACTTAAAAACAAAGCTGGGCGAACTCCGTGATCACCGTCATAGGGGCTGCCACCGTTGCCCACCGCGCCACCCGCGTTAACGTAGCGGACGTAGTACGAAACAGGCGCATAAGAGTCCCTTAACCAATAGTACCATCCTGCATTATAGTAATACGTTGTCTTATCTGACAAGCTGTTATTATTATACACATTGTCATACAGTTCTTTTGTGCTTAGTGGAAATACTTTGTCTGTTGTGTTTTTATATCTTGCTGTATCAAAGTTCTGCACAACTGTACTTATTGTCGCGTTATATGTATGGTTTGTAGCTTGATTTCCATCTCCTGTATCTACACTCGCTAACATTGATTTATGTGTCACTGGTACTATCTTGCCTTCTGCTTGTGCACTAAAGTTTGTGCTTGATAGAAACCCTGCTGCTTCATATGGGTTCGCACTTACATTACTTCCTGTCGGCGGATTTGTTGTATATGTTGTTGTAGCTTGTGTGTTGTTTAGCCACTCTTTTAAGTTGCTATTCGACCAGTTATTACTTCCATATGTCTGCCTATTTGCGTCTGCGCTATACATTGCTATTTCTTTTGCGTCAAATGCTTTGTTACATATTGGTGTGTTCGCAAATAACATCAGATCGCCCACATGTAGCCCACTTCCTGTGTTTGCATCTAGATATACTTGGTCTACTTTGTTTATTACTCTCCATACTATCGGTGTCGCGTTGTATGTTCCAAATTTGACATAGTTTCCTATTATTATATCATTTGCTGTTTTTGCTAGTACTACACTTGTATTCCCTGCCAAGCTTGCTACTCCTAGGGTTGAGGTTGCTGCTCCTGCTGCTACTGTTATTGTTTGTGTTGAGCCTAGGTCTGAGTTTGTGACTTCTAGTGTGTATTCTGCTCCACTTCCTGCAAATGCTCCCTTGGTTCCTACACTTACTCCTACATCATTTATGTCAAAGCCTGTTACTGGTGCACTGAATGTGAAGGTGTATGTTATGCTTGTTGCACTTGTTGGCGATATAGGGCTTGATGTTATGACTAGTGTTGGCGCCACTGGTCC
>Ga0209000_1000192_pt1 | contig 76594 bp, 75 predicted proteins | sample RifGroD2_FD_183998 | JGI IMG/M metagenome (GOLD analysis project Ga0209000, IMG submission 183998) | Groundwater microbial communities from Rifle, Colorado, USA - Groundwater D2 (SPAdes) (version 2) | ecosystem: Environmental > Aquatic > Deep subsurface > Groundwater | place: Rifle, Colorado... | reverse complement strand
AAGATCACATTACGAATTAATGGCGGCGGTATGAAGATGATTGAGATTAGTGACGATGGTATTGGTATTCCAAAAGAGAATTTAGACGATATTTTTGATGCACATACGACTTCGAAATTAAGAAGCATTGAGGATTTGAACACTCTAATGAGTATGGGGTTTAGAGGAGAAGCCCTTTCTACCATTACCTCTATTGCGAAAGTAACCGTGGTTTCAAAGTTTGAAGAGGATCAGGTAGGGTATGAGATTGGGTTTAGTGAGAACGGGAAGTCTGAGATTAAAAAAAGTCCAAGAGAAAAAGGCACTTCAGTAAAAGTTGAGGATCTCTTTTACAATATTCCTGCAAGAAGAAAATATCTTAAATCTGAACAGACTGAGTACAGAAAGATATATGAATTGTTAGCCAAATATTTCCTGGTATACCCAAATATTCATTTTCTGTTAGAGAAGGATGGGAAGAAAGCCTTGGATTTACCAGAGGTTAAAGATGCAAAACAAGGTACTGTACAGTTAGAAAGAGTCAAGGATATATTCCCCGACAATACAGGGTTAGCAATTTTTTATAATGGTTCAGGTATCTCTATGAATGGTTATGTTGCTCACCCTTCTTTACATGGGCCTAGGGTAATGAAGCAGTATGTATTTATAAACGGGCGTCCAATTACTGAGCGTGGGATTGTTAGAGCTGTATATGAAGGATATGCTAGATATCTTCCATTTGGGGAGAAGATTCCTTTTGTTTTGAATCTTACAATTCGTCCTGATTTAGTTGATGTAAATGTACACCCAAGGAAAGAGGAAGTTAGATTTGAAAATGCGTTTAGAATCTACTCTGCAGTTCAGGAAGCGGTTCTTCATACTCTTGAAAAAGCACTATCCTACAATCCTAAATCTTCTGATGGGGATGTTAAGGAAAATCAATCGTTGGGTGTATCAAGTAACAGTCAAAATAGTTTCGCAGCAATGAGAGAGAGATTCACAAGTAAGGGAAATGTCTCTGGTGGGAATAGATCATATTCGGATAGTGGCAGTGGTGATATTTCTTTTAACAATAAAGCATCTTCAGTTAGAGATAGTCTACTATTTTCAAAGCAAGCCATGGAGCAAACCACAGGATCTTTTGAGTTCTCGAACAATGAAATGGTGAAAGAAAGTGGAATTTTTACAAACATATTCCAGATATTTGATAAATATATTGTGATTGAGTTCTCTGACGAACGTCTCTGGATTATTGATCAGCATGCAGCGGCAGAAAGAATCAATTTTGAAAGGATATCTAGGAATGAAAAAGACAAACAGAATATTCAAACACTTTTAGTTCCACAGCAATTAAGCTTCTCCCAAGAGGAGAAATTATTCCTAGAAGAGCACAAACAATTCTTTGATGAGATTGGGTTTAAGTATGAAATTACAGTTAGTGGAATTGACCTTAATACAACTCCGGTTGAGTTTACATTTGATATTGAAAAGATGTTTAAAGAGATGTTTGAATTAGCAGATAATCCAGCTATACTTAAACAGAATTTTGAAAAGCTTAAGCACGACATTTTAGCCACCATAGCTTGTCATACTAGTGTGAGGTCAGGGAAAAAGCTAGATCGAAGCGAAATGATTAGTATATTTAATGAGTTAGTTAAATGCCAGAATCCATACAGTTGTCCCCATGGGAGACCTGCAATATGGAAATTGACATTAGATTTAATTGATAAAAACTTTGAAAGGACATATTAATGAAAACAGGAACACTTTACTTGATACCTACACCAATTGATAACCGAGAGCTTAAGGATATTCTTCTAAAGGAAGATATTGAGAAGATTGTTAAGTTAAAGAACTTTGTTGTCGAAACGCCGAAGAATGCTCGAAGAAATCTTGGTACTTTAGAGATGGAAACTCCAATGCGTGAGATCGCTATGATGGAGCTAAGTGAGCATACAAGAGATAATGGGTTAAGAGAACTTCTTAAACCTTTGTATGCTGGTGAAGATGTTGGCCTTATGTCTGATGCGGGTTCTCCAAGTATTGCAGATCCAGGATTTAGACTCGTTATCGAAGCTCAGAACGCTGATATCTTAGTTGTACCATTTGTAGGACCTTCCTCAATTATACTTGCCTTAATGGGGTCCGGTTTGAATGGCCAAAGCTTTGCTTTCAATGGATATATTCCAAAAGATGTTGAAGAGTTGAGAAAGAGGATTAGACTGTTTGAAAGTTTAGCTTTGAAGTTAGGTCAAACTCAAATATATATGGATACACCATACAGAAATCAAAAGTTGTATGAGCACACTGTCTCAGTCTGTGATCCAAATACTTACCTTTGTATTGCTTTGAATGTTGGAGGTGAGGACGGATATATTAAAACAATGAGTATTGCTGATTGGAGAAAGAATGATATTCAGTTGCCTAAACAACCTTGTTTATTTTTAATCAATCGAATTTAATGCCAACATTAATTGGTTCAATACCTACAGTTCAAGCAGATGATTTGGAATTGGCAAAAAGGATATTAAAGGGTCAGGAAAACATCTCAAACAGTACGGCTACATTACAGAAATCATTAGAGGGTATATTTAAGAGCAAAGAGGTATATCTTTTTAATCGTGGGAGAGAAGCTTTGTATTTTGCATTGAAAACACTAGGGATTAATTCCAACGATGAAGTTATAGTGCAAGCTATGACCTGCGTTGCAGTTGTTACTCCAATCCTATGGTTGGATGCTAAACCTGTATATGTAGATATTAACCAAAATGATTTCAATATTGACATTGTGGATTTAGAAAAGAAAATCACACCTAAAACAAAGGCTATTGTTGTGCAACATACATTTGGGAATATTGCAGATATGAAGAGGATCTCAGAGATGGCAATGAAGCATAATATATATGTAATTGAGGATTGTGCGCACCTTTTCTATACTGATTACAGCAAGACAGAGATCAATAGGTATAGTGACGTATCCTTCTTTAGTTTTGCTCAAGACAAGGGCATTAGTGCTGTTCAGGGAGGTTTGGTCGTTATTAATAACCCTCAATTTGAAAAAACAGTTATGGATTTGTATCTGAATATTGAAACCCAGAGTAAGAAGCAAGCACTGTACAATGCAAAGTATATTCAGCTTTGGAGTTTAATTAAGAAATACTACTTTACTCCAATTCTTCCTTTTCAATCACGAGTTACGCTAGGCAAAATACTTGTAATGATATTTAGATGGTTAAGATTGATAAAACAACAAGCGACAAGTTCTGTAGATACGATTTTAAATATGAATAGAATCAGTGAAGTTCAAAGTGCGTTGCTGTTAAATCAATTAGAAAAATGCGATGCAATTAACAAACGTAGGGAAGAAATAACAAATATATATGATGATAAGTTGAATCTAGAATTAAGAAATAAGACAGCGTCAAAATATTTACTTAGGTATCCAGTGTTACTTTCTAACCCCGGGGTTTTGATGCAGCAACTTAAAGTGCATAAATATATTTGTGGCAGATGGTACAATTCTGTTGTATTTCCAATTCATGGGAATTTAGATAAAGTAGGGTATGTAAGTGGAAGTTGTCCTAAGGCAGAAGCATTAGTTAAGTCAATATTAAATCTTCCTACAAATATTGATCTTGAGGATGAAGAAGCTGTTGAGATTGTTAGGATTGTGAATGAAAATGGCAAGCCTTTTAAATTAAGTAACTAGTAAAATGCCCAATTTAGAATTTAGAGAAGTAGCCAACGAACAAGAATGGAATGATTTAGTATTAACTCTTCCGGTCTATTCATTTCTTAACAGTAGTGCAAGATACAAATATTTGAGTGAAGTAGGGGGCAAAACTTTTAGGTATATGATTTACAAGGAAAATGAATTTCAAGGGATAGTTGCAGGAAATATTGGTCATTCGAAGATATTTGGAAAGTTTCTGGAGTGTAAACATACTCCTTTGCTAAGGAATTCAAATAAGGCGGGTTGGAGCGAAATATTGACCTTCTGTAAGGAGCTAGGACGCGCGAATGGATGCTTCATGATACGTACATCCCCTTTAATTGAGGAGGATTCTGCGCTTAGTGAGGTTTATGCTGAAAATTTCGCAGTTGAAGCCCCTATTCAAAATATCGATGCACTTGTATCCCAATACTTTGATCTCAGTAAAACAGAGGAAGAGTTAAGACATGATATGACAGACTCTACGAGGAATAATATTAACAAGTTATCTAAGAATCCAGATATTTCCGTAAAGGTGTTTAATGATAACTCGCAATTTGAAACATTCAAGATTTTCCATGAGCAAACTAAGAAGAATAAGGGTTATGTAGATAGACCTGCTGAGTTACTTCTTAAAGAATTACAGATTCAGGTAGATAATAATATGTGCTACATGATTGTAGGATATTTCCAAGATAGACCAATTAGTATTTGGCAATGTACGGTGTTTGGGAAATATATGCATATATACCAGGCTGGAAGTGATACAGAGTTTAGAGAGAAGAATATTAGGGTTACATATTTATTATTCTGGGAATCGACTAAGCTTGCTAAGCAATTAGGGCTTCAAGTCTTAGATCTCTTTGGAGGTATGACACCACCAAACTATATGGGGAATAAGCATCCATGGAGAGGAGTTAATTCATTTAAGGAAAGTTTGGGAGGTAAGAAGATGGTATATATGCATAGTAGAGATTTTGCGATTAACAAACCTATGTACCTTCTATATTACATGTATTCATATATCAGGACTACATTAAAGGGATACACTGTGAAATGGTAATCCTACCAACTACCGCCACCACCACCACCAAAACCACCGCCACTGCTTCCTCCACTGAAGCCACTTCCACCAGATCCACCATGTGAGGATGCAAATCCATTTGCACTATTACTTGGAGTAGCATGTGCTACAACTTGTTGATTCATATGGTTAAGTGCATTCATCATTAAATATGCATTAAACATATTCGTATTCCCCTGGTACCAATACGGTTCTTCTGTGTACAAATCTTCAAACTCCTTTGCCCACTTCTTTTCTAAACCAAATATCATTGCATATGGTAATAACTTTTCAAACAAACCAAGATATTTCTTAGGATCATTATGGAATTCAATTCGCTTTTTCTCTGCAGTATTAATATACATCTTCAAGCCTTCTAACTCGTAGAAAAGTTCATTACCTTTTGGGCTCTTTTTGTCTATTTGTGACGCGAATATCACAATAATAACAGCAGAGATTAGTATTCCCCAGAACCAACTCATAGCTGCGTTCATAGACCAGTAAGTTGCAGATACTACACATAGAAATATCCCTATAAATCCTCCCGCAAGGAATCTATTTGAGATGTTTTTTTGAGTTTTAGAGAAGTATTCTTCTTCATACATTCGCCTTTCTGTTGAAGATTTTAATGATGCAACCGTTGTATAGAAAGAAGTACTGAGACTTTTCAAACTAACAGTATCCCCACCTTTGAATAGACCATCATAAAGAATCTTTTCCTCCGGATCTGTAGGAGCCTCTTTTTCAGTTTTAACTAGATCATAGTTCTTGTTCGAGACTTGTTTAATGATAAGGTACTTATTTATTGCGAGATTAATAATTTGAGAAGTAATTGTGCTATTTAATAAACTTTTTTTGTATACAAAGCCACTTCTTAGAGGGTTCATCCCCTTTGGGACATCATAATTAGGGATAATGGTTATCTTTTTATTTTTATTTACCCTTGGTGAGATGATTATTATAGCTATTATTGCGAGTATAGGAAGGAATATCCCAAGATTAGTAATAACAGCCTGAATTCTCTGTTGATTTGTAGTATCAGCGATAGTACCTTTCGCCATTGCTATTACAACAGTTAGTCCTTCATATGTAGCTAAAGATTTCGCAGTAACTGACACTTCGTTATTTCCTAAATCCTTAAAGGTACAATCTGAGGCTGTTGAATCAGTTGCTCCTGTATAGCAAAGCTTCTTTGTGATATCTCCTGGAATTGTTATATTTGCGATTACATTATTAATTGGGACCTCCCAACCAGTACCTGTGATATTTAGGTATAGTTCATCATGATCATCAAAGTAATTAATGGCATATTTGAGTTTGTAGTCTAAGACATAAGTATAATCTCCGATTATTGTTGTATCTGCATCTCCAATCTTAAATATAGTATAACCATTACTACTGCTTCTCTCGTTTGAGGAGTACGTATCGCTTGGATAACCCTTTGTAAAATAGTACAGATCATTTAACTTTAATAGTGTAGGCCTTGTGAATGATCCTCCAACTCTGTAGTTAACAGGTATCTCCCTATATATTCCATGCTTGTATGTAGTAAAGTGATAATCAATAGTCTCCTTTATAGATATCGACGCATCTTGATTAAGAGTAACATCACTGTTAAAAGTATTGATATAATCAGAAGAGCTCTGAGCAAAGATACTAGAAGGTAATATTAAAATTACTCCCAGTACTAATGAAAGTGCCCAGAATAGTTTCTTCATATTTAGTCCTTAGAATTTTATCTCAACATTCTTTTGCTCTTCTTCTGAAGCCTCAAAGAAAGGCACTGCCTTGAAACCCAACATATTAGCTAAAATATTGTTTGGGAATACAACGATTGTTGTATTAAAGTCTCTAACGGTACCATTGTAAAATCTTCTAGATTTCTGGATATTATCTTCTAAATCCTTAAGACTTGTTTGAAGCTCCAGGAAGTTTGTGTTTGCTTTTAATTCAGGATAGTTTTCCGCTAATGCAAAGATCTTTGAAAGACCCTTGGATAGTTGATCCTCAATTTGAGCTTTCTCCTCAAAAGAGCCGGCAGACATTGCCTTGCTTCTTAATTCTGTAACTGATTCAAATGTACCTTTCTCATGCTGTGCATATCCTTTAACTATAGATACAAGATTTGGGATCATATCATATCTTTGCTTTAGCATCGTCTCGATATCTGCTGATGCTTCACCGATCACAACCTTTTGTCTTACAAGTTTATTGTAAAGAGAAACTAATATTACTGCTAAAAGTAATATGATTCCTAATATTATGTATAGTGCTGTCATATAAATGCGATCTTAAGTTATATATATCTTCATTTTAGATTCTTTCCATACGGAATGCAATATAAAAAGAAACCCCTCCAAGTGAGGGGTTGTACAGGCATGTGTAGGTTTAAACTATTTCTTCTTAGCTACTTTCTTTGTAGCTTTCTTCTTAACAACCTTTTTAACGGTTGTTTTCTTTACAGCCTTTTTAGCAACTTTCTTCTTTGCTACCTTTTTTACAGTTTTTTTGACAACCTTCTTGACTGTCTTTTTTGCTGCTGGCTTTTTAACAACTTTTTTCTTTGTTGTTTTAGCTTTGGGCATTTTTGTAAAGGTAATAGATTAAATACTATTAATTTAACACTTGGGTGAAGAATGTCAATGAGCAGATTGATCAAATAGAGAATATCGGGGTGACACGACTTGAACGTGCGACCTCTGCGTCCCAAACGCAGCGTTCTAGCCAACTGAACTACACCCCGATAACTGTGAGATTTTAACACAACATGGGAAAAGAAAAAAGGGAGATGTTTAGTCTCCCTTTATATATCTATTTCAATCCGTTATCTATTAGATAGCAGAGAGTAATTTTAGGCCCAATCCTGAGATTACAGGAACATCAAATCTCTCACCCTTGTATGCCTTGAACATACCTACAAGAATAAGAACTACTGTAACAGGAGCTAGTAACCAACCGATTACTGGTACCCATGAGAAGAACTGAAGAACACCTACCAATGTATATTGTGCTCCCATATATCTTACGAAATTATCATCCTTTTCTACGAACATAAGAATAAGACCGACAATAGGAATACATGCGAGTACACCCATCCATTGATTCTTCTCGTTGTACTTTATCTCTTCTAATGTAAATATTTTTTTGGCTTTCTTTTCTTCTGCCATATTAGTAACGTCACAATAAAATTATTTATATAAATAGGATACTATCAAGGTAGTTGGTTTACAAGGGGTATACTACAGGTAGTTGCATAGGTATACCAAATAGGTATACTGGTATATATAAATAATTTGTCAACAGTATACATATGGGAGATATTCTAACAGAGAAGCAGATATTGGTCCTGAAGGCTATTCGTGATTTCTTCATAGCTAATACTTGTGCACCATCTTTAACTGAACTACAGCGAATATTAGGGATATCAACGAAGCGAGGTGTGGTTGTTCATCTCATGGCTTTGGAAAGAAAGGGATATATTATTAGAACCAATGAGCCAAGAGGTATACGCTTAGTAGATGAAGATGAGGAATCCGTAGCCTTTGAATATATGGTTGGTATACCTATACTGGGTTATGTGAATGCTGGAACTCCATTAGTAAATGCTGTTGAAGAGAATCTTGGAGTACTTAAGGTTCAAGGTAAGATTCTCGGGAAGGTAAAGAAAGGCTTGTTCTCAGTTATAGTCAAAGGGGACTCCATGAATGAAGAAGTTATTGATGGAACAAAGATATCCGATGGGAACTATCTCATTGTAGACAAGGATAGTGCTGTCGAGGATGGAGATGTTGTAGTAGCTATCATTGAAAACTCAGCTACAGTTAAGAAGATCAAGAGAGGCAAAGATATGGTTACTTTGTATCCTAATTCCAACAACCCAATACACCAACCGATATTTGTTAATAGAGATTGGAGTGGCTTAATCAATGGGAAGGTAATCAAAGTTTTAGAGAAGCCTACTATCTAATCTCAGCATTTAAAACGTAGGGCTTAATATTCTTTTTAAGAGTTTTAAGCTCTCGCTCAGTAAAAGAATTTTGTTCTGAGAGGGTAGGGTTTATGGTTTTTCCTGCTCTGAAGTTTTGAACATAATATTGTTTTGCGCCATTAATCATTCCCCCTATGGCTATTGATGATTCTACAGTATGTAGGCCTTTAACATATGTGGTTCTAAATTCATATTCAATATCAGAATTCATAATAATGTCTATAGATTGCTTAACATTCTCTAAGGCATGCTTTCCTGTAAAGGTAAGATAATCTCCCTCTGGGTATTTAATATCCATTGAAATATAATCAATCATCTGGAGTTTGATCATTTTCTTGAGCTTATTTGGAAGTAATCCATTAGTATCAAGTTTAACAAGGTATCCAAGGCCCTTTATAGACCTTATGAATGGTTCTAGGTCATCGTAGAGAAGGGGTTCTCCCCCAGTTATAACCACGGCATCTAATTTATCTTTACGGGATTTAAGAAACTTGAGCACTTTCTCAGGATCGTAGACTTCTTCTGGTGCAATATCCTGTATAACCAACTCTGGGTTATGGCAATATTCACATCTTAAATTACATCCATGCGTGAATACAATAGCAGACAGCTTGCCAGGATAGTCAATTAAAGATAGCTTTTCTAACCCCGCAATCTTTAGCATGTAGTACAACCCATTTTAAAGAATTTTCTATCACTCCATTCTGCCTGCTTACCAATATTCCACTGGTTTACAGGTCTGATATATCCTACGACTCTGGAATACACCTCACACTTTTGTCTTGTAATTTTTTTCATAACTTTGGACAGTAAAAAATTATATACATTAAACAATCTCATCAAACTCCATACCATCTCTATACCCCACCTCGATATCACACTTAGGGCAATATCTATGTTCACCAGCAATATATCCATGCTTAGGACATATACTGAAGGTTGGTGTCAGAGAGAAGTAAGGTAAGCGGTAATTCTCAGAAACCTTTCTAACTAAATTCTTAACACTAGTCGTTGAGGAAATCTTTTCACCTACATACAGATGCAATACCGTTCCCCCAGTATATTTACATTGGAATTCATCTTGATCATCCAATGCCTCAAAAATATCATCTGTGTAATTAACGGGCAATTGAGAGCTGTTAGTATAGTAGGGAACCGTACCAGGTTTCTCAACTAGATCTGCAGCTGTAATAATGTCAGGAAACTTCTTCTTGTCTGCTTTGGCAAATTTGTATGTAGCACCTTCCCCAGGAGAAGCCTCTAGGTTGAATAACTGATTTGTTTCGGTTTGATAGTTCATTAATACCTCACGCATATGATCCATAATTTCTAGACCAAAAGCTCTCCCTTCTTCTGATGTAATACCCTTATCTTTATCACTAAAGAAGTTCATCAACGATTCATTCAAGCCTAGAATCCCGATGGTATTAAAATGGTTCTTGTAATATTCACCAAATCGCTTCTTAACATCACCAAGATAGAATTTAGAATATGGGTAGAGACCCTTTTGGGTGTATTTTTCAATAAAGGCTCTTTTAATTAGTAAACTCTTCTTAGAAAGATCCATCATCTTATCCAATCTCTTAAAATACTCTTTTTTTGTCTTACTTAAGTAACCAATCTTGGGAAGATTTATAGTCACAACACCGAGGCTTCCAGTCAAAGGATTTGCGCCAAAAAGACCGCCACCTCTCTTTCTAAGCTCTCGATTATCTAACCTTAATCTACAGCACATACTTCTCGCATCATCAGGATTCATATCAGAATTCACAAAGTTTGAGAAATATGGAATACCATACTTAGCAGTCATCTCCCATACAGGTTTGTAGTCTGTATTATCCCAATCAAAATTTTTAGTGATATTGTAGGTAGGTATAGGGAATGAGAAGAGCCTGCCTTGTGAGTCACCTTCCATCATTACTTCACAGAATGCTTTGTTTAACATTGCCATTTCAGGTTGGAAGTCCTTATATTTTTCCTTCTGTACTTTACCTCCGATAATGACACCTTGTTCAGCTAATTGCCCAGAAGGTATTAAATCCATTGTAATATTTGTAAAAGGCGTATTTCCTGTAATGAATACTTTTCCATTACGTCTAGCTACAATTGTTTCATTCTTGGTATGTGGGCACCAAATGACCCCCTCATAGTTGACCTTTTCAACCTTTTGAATATATGTTTCCTGATGTTGTATAAGTCTTAAAACATAAATTTCTTTGCTACCGATTGTAGGTTTTCTTTTTAGTACTGTAAAACCAAAGCCTGCATTAACTGTCAGTATTTGTAATCCATCTAGTATTTCAAGATCTGTTGTTGTAATCTTACAGCCCTCAAATCCATCCCCTTTTAAATATGCTTGTAGAAATAGCTTTGACTGTGTTTCATCTAGATTTAGTAATGTATCAGGTATGAATTTAATACTATCCATAGTTCCAAACCACTCATGTATTACTCTAGAACTTTCAGCATTTAGTCTCATTCTCACTACTTTCTCTCCAAATCCAGAATGTTCATATTCATCATATTTAAATTCAAAATGTTTTAGTAATTTCACTATTTCATTATATTTGCTTTCGTTCTTAATTTTTGACTGATATATACTGATTCTATGTGAATTTCTGTATTTTGTACTTCGCTCAAGACTTCCTTCACTTATTACCCACGCCATTAATTGAATTTGTTCATTGCTAATATTTTTTTTTGTATTATTGTTTTTCCCCGATAGCGGAATTATGAACGGAGATTTTAATTCAAGAATCTCTTCAATTGGTTGAAGAACATATTTGTCAGTATTGAATAATTTTCTAACGACTCTGTGATGTGGTGATATCAGTTGATCCTGTATTCTGTTTTTGAGATTAAACATCTCACCTTTGTACTGTTTCTTGAATACAGATTCGACGACTTGATCTTCAATATATCCTGTCTCCAGGTTGTATGTTTTAATCGTACATCCTTTTTCTATATCATCATATGTTTTCCATCCATCTGGAGTTAGAATTTCTGTATCCTCGGATACACATTGGCACCCAACTCTAGTAGGTACATTCATGTTATACAAGAATTCCTGCATCTTCTGTTTAACCTCCTTGTAGGTCAATTTGTCATATCTAATGAACGGAGCAAGATATGTATCGAAACTAGAGAAGGCCTGGGCTCCTGCAGCCTCATGTTGCAAGGTATAGAAGAAGTTAACACATTGTCCTAATGCCGCACCAAGATGCTTTGCAGGTGCCGAAGAGATCTTCCCAGACACACCGGTGAAGCCCTTGAGCAACAAATCTTCTAAACTCCAACCACAACAATATACAGCCAACATACCGAGATCATGGATATGTATATCCTTATCTATGTTCGCATTCGAAATTTCCTTAGGGTATATACTGTGTAACCAGTAATTAGCTTGTACAGTGGATGAAATGTAGTTATTTAAACCCTGCCATGAATAGGTCATATTACTGTTTTCACTAACCTGCCAGTCTTCAATATCAATATATCCTCTAACCAATGTATCTGCATCAATCAAAGATTTGATATTCATTACCTGGTTTTTAAGATCTACAAACAAACCAAAGGCTATGGAAGTCTTACCATGTCCCATATCAATGAGTACCTGTTTTACTACATCTGCAATCTCTTCGGTTTTCACAAACTTTCTCTTTGAGTATTTAGCAACCAATTGCTTTACAACTTCATCCGTGGTTTCATCAGCTCTCTTTCTATCGTTTCCACCAACACTTTCAGCAGCCTTAAATATTCCTGTAGCTATTCGCTCTCTCTCAAACTTAACAATTCTTCCATCTCGTTTCTTGACCTGGAATAGGGGGTTCTGTTTTTTTAGGGCAGCCATTAAAGTGGTAGTAAAAATTTAAAACTTTTCTAACTTATTTATCTCTTCTTTAATATCATCAAGATCCTTAAATTCTTTGTATACTGAAGCAAAACGAATATATGAAAGCTGATCTTTAGTCTTCAACCAATCTAAAATCATTTTTCCAATCTCTTTTGAGCTCATTGGTTCTTCACTGTTTATAGCAGATCTTTCTACCTGTTCAGCAAAATCTTCAACTTCTCGTGTGCTGACAGTATTTTCGTTTATTGCCTTCTTAATTCCCTTAATTATCTTGTTAATATCAAAAGTTTCTAAAGAGCCATCTTTTTTCATGATAGAGACATCCATTTTTTCTATTCTTTCGTATGTAGTAAACCTTTTACCGCAGCGAAGGCATTGTCTTCTTCGTCTTGTAGAACTATCTTCTCGGTTATCTCGTTTATCTACAACTTTTGTTGTATCACATGCACAAAAGGGACATCTCATATATTTTTATCAACATGTTGTGTATGTCCTCCAAGTTACCCCCAACAGGTGGTATGGTCAAGAGGCCGATAGAACGGCAATTGTATAGTTGTTGATAATCCAACACAATATACAGTAGGAATATATTACAGGGTTGGTTATTAATAATATGAGATTTTGACTATGTCAGAATAAGCATATAACATATATAACTAAGTTTAGTTCTAAAGTCATGATTGTAGAACTTAAAGATTTCTCTCAGATAAGAGAATTAGCCATAAAGGATAAAACTTTAGTATGTACATCTGGATGGTATGATCCAATTCATCCCGGACATATATCATATTTAAGAGAGGCAAGTAAGTTAGCCGATTACCATGTGGCTGTTGTTAATGGCGATATGCAGGCTATTACGAAGAAAGGCAAGCCATTTATGCCTGCATTAGAGCGTGCGTACATAGTTGATTCATTTGAATTTGTTGATTTTGTAGTTATATATGATCATCCTACAAAATATGATTGCTGTGATGCATTAGAAATGATTAAACCAGATATATTTGCCAAGGGAGGAGATAGAGATGTTAAGGCGAAAGTTCCAGAAGCTGAAGTAGTTGAATCCAACAAAGGGCAAGTGATCTACAATGTGGGAGATCCTAAGCTTTGGTCAAGCTCAAATTATCTTGAAGAATGGTTCCAATTTAGAAAATCACAAGAATCTACGCTCTAGCTTTCTGTGATAAATATCTGAATATTGAATTAGCAGCTATTCCACCTTCTCCAACAGCTGTTACAACCTGTCTAAAGCCATTAGAAGCTGTTGTACAGTCTCCAGCAGCCCATACACCTTCTAAACTTGTAGCCTGAGTATTATCAACCTTTATATATTTCTTTGCGTCTACTTTTAATCCAAGCATATTTGGGAATAGCCCATCAGGTTCAGATCCAATTTCAATGAATACACCATCTACGTTTACATATTGTTCTCCGTTGTATGGTTGAGATAACTTAATCCTTTCTAATCTATTTTCTCCTTCTAAACCGATAGGGAGGGTCTTTAAAATGATTTCTACATTCTTTCTTGCCATTAATTGATCAACCCACATAGGTTCTCCGAGTAATTCAGTTCCCCTGTAGATTAGATATACCTTTTTAGCTATATCTGAAAGCATAGTTGCAGACATTACAGCTGCATTTTTACCACCTACAACAGCCACAGTTTTGTCTCTGTAGAACATTGCATCACATGTAGCACAGTAGGATAATCCTTTTCCTAAATATTTATCTTCATCCGGGAGCATGAGTTTGTTTCTTTCTGTACCGGTTGTAAGGATTACGGTTTTAGCTTCATACTGATTGTTATTATTATCTGTCATTATATGGAATGTTGTATCATCTTTTTTCCCCCATATATCTACAACACTCTCATATGCTGTTTCTGCGCCTAAATCTTTTGCCTGTTTTTCAAATTTTGCACTTAATTCAATACCAGAGATATCCGCTAATCCAGGATAGTTACAGACCATATGAGCTTCTGAGATTGTTCCACCAACTATTTTTCCAAATATGATGTTTGAGAGTTTGTATCTACTAGCATATATGCTTGCAGAGTATGCAGCTGGGCCACTTCCTATTATTGCTATGTCATATATCATATGTGTTAGAGGTTACAAATTAGTATTTATTTCTGATTTATATATTCTAACATATATGTAAAGAGGTGTAGTGAAAGAGAGGATTAGGAAAATGCAAAGAAGTTATGTAATAACACCCCAATCAAGAGTATTGGTAAGTATTTCTGGTCTATTCTTTCTAACAATCACCATATATTCAAACATTACACTATTACCACCATGCTCTGTATGCACTGACCAACCATCCTCATCTGTATATACATGCCCAGTATCATCTACTACTTGGCATTCAACACACACAACCATACCATCTACCAAGAGATCTCCGGTACCAGGTTTACCAAATGCAGGGATATCAGGGTACTCATGCATGGATTTTCCAATCCCATGACCTACATACATTTTAATAATATTAAATCCATTATCCTTAGCTGTTTTCTCCATTACATATCCCAAATCTCCAGTACGATTGCCTATTACAGCCTTAGCCATAGCATCTTCAACTGCGGCTCTACCAGCTTCTAAAAGCTTCGCATTTTGCTTTGAAGGTGTACCAACACTCCAAGTCCAGCAATGATCAGTAAAATATCCTTTATATATGATACCTATATCAATTGAAATTAAATCACCCTTTTTCAGAAGAACATCTTTTGGGATGCCATGCACGGCAACATCGTTGATCGAAATACAAAGATTATTTGGATAGTCATCTACAGTAGGAAAATCAGGTTTAACACCATATTCCTTACATAGCTTACTCATGAGCTTATCTAATTCAAGCGGAGTTACACCTTCTTTAACATTCCTTCCAATCTCAGACAAAATTTCAACAGAAATTTCTGCTGCTTCTCTAATGGATAATTCATCTTTTGGATTCTTAATATTCATATGGCTATTATACACCCCGGGGTTATGATATTTAAGCCTTTTTTAATATCTCAATGCCATAATGGTATATATGACTAAAAAACGAAATTTCAAATCCAATAATCCATACCATATATATAATCGTGGTAATAAGAAAGAAAGGCTGTTTCTAAACGAAAACGATTATTTATACTTTGAGGATGCTCTAAAATATTCAGCAGGAATATTTAAAGTTTGGATATACACTTGGTGTTTAATGGGGAATCATTATCACTTGTTAGTAAAATCCACCAATCCAGAATCAATAATGCTAATGATGCATAGAATAACAACCAGCTATTCCTTTCATATGCGAAGCAAATATCATTATGTAGGCCATATTTTTCAGGGTCGATATTGCACAGTAGAAATAGAAAATGAAGAACATTTTCAAGCTGTTCTTAGGTATATAAAGAACAATCCAGTAAAGAAGAAACTCTGCAAAAAGAGCGAGGATTATAGATGGCTGACGGTGATAAGCGAAGAATATTGATATGCCATAACCCCGGGGTTAGCTAGCCGATTATATATAGTTCTTCTTCCGCTCTTGTCACAGCGGTATACAACCATCTCCTCCAGTTATCATCCGTCATCTGTGGGAATCGCTCTTCAAACAATATCACACGCTTAGCTTGGCTACCCTGAGCCTTGTGAACGGTTAATGCATATCCAAAATCAAAGAGATTCATATTTTCTGCTAAATATTGAGTATTTGTTTCAGCTTTACCAAATTGATCAAGACTTACAGGCCCAACAAATACTTCTTCTTCATCATCTAAAGCAATTTCCGCATCATAGAACTTTCCAACATGATTCTTGGATATGGAAAGTATGGTACCAGTCATACCATTAAATATCGCCATACTTGGATTGTTCTTAAGGCATATAACTCTATCACCATATTGTGGTTCAGGAGACTCAAATTCTAACAACTGCCTAATACCTTTGTTCAAATTCACTCTTGTTTTGTTATACCCAGTTAATACCATCATCTGATCATCAAAAGACTCTAATTTGTCCGAAAGAAACTCTTGCGTGTTCTCATCATTCTTTGAAAGCTTCTTAACTGTATCGGAGAATTCGAGTTGAGGAATATGCCCATATCTACGAGCAATTTCAGAAACCTTAATAATTGGATTATCTCTTTCCTGTCTAAATATTTCCTCTAATTTGATATTTGGTCTCTCCATTAAATTGAAAGTTCCTTCAACAGGTGGAAGCTGTCCATGATCTCCGGAAGCAAGAATAGGGACACCATAGCTCAAAAGATCATCCCATATCTGCCTGGTAACCATAGATGCCTCATCAACGATTATTAAATCATATGTAAATTCCTCTTGTAATTTTTTCTCCCAACCAATGATATTATCTCTTTCGTCACATATAGCTTTGTAGATTAAACCGTGTATTGTGCCAATGTAATCAGATTTGAATAGGGATTTAGCATCTCTAAGCTTGTGTTGAAGGACTCTTGCTGCTTTTCCAGTATAGCTACAGTATGCAATTTTAATATTCTTCTTCTCCTTGTATAAATGTTGTCCAAGATATCCAAGCATAGTAGTTTTACCTGTTCCAGCATAACCACCAAAGGTTAGATATTGCACAGGATGCTCCTTGTACCATTGGAGTATGTCATCGATAATGGATTTTTGTTTTTCAGAAAAAGCTATGTCCACTTGAGATATTTAGTGATAATTGATAGATTAATAGACATGTCTAATGTATATAGTCTACTAAAAAAGAGCAAGTTAATACAAATAGTCCTTGCGCTATGCTTGTTTTTTCTCGTACCTAGCTTAGTAAATGCTCAGGGAACAACAACTACGACTCCTAAACAAGAGATAAAAGCATTTACATATTTTACAGGTATTGGGTGTCCTCATTGTGCAAAGGTTTCTCCAGTAATACACAACAATATGAATGAACAAGATGGGTTGTTAATGATTGAGTATGAGATATATCAAGAGTCTTCTAATGCATCAATGTTGTATAGCTACAATGCAAAATATGGATACCAATTAGCTATTCCTTTGATATTGTACGCACCTAATGACTTTGATCAGGGTGATACACAAATTCTTAATAACTTTGACACTCAAGTAGCTAAGCTACAAGTGAATACCATCGAATTAGCTAACAAGACTGTTACCTGGGAAGACTTGAATCTTAATGATTTCGATGGAAGGGTAAAACTGTTTGTGAAGGACAGGGTGGCACTACAGAGTACCTCTAAGGATTTAACAACTGAGCAGATAGAGTTGATAAAGGAGTTTTTAGCTGCGAAAGACTTGGATATGTATGTCCAAACACTACAAGGTACAAAAGTTAAAGATATGACTATTGAATATCCTGGTGGAAATGAAATATATACCCATGGTGTTAATATTGGCTCTTGGTCGTTACTGTGGAGAGGGAATAATGATGCACAGATTACTGATGGAAAAATTACAAATACTAATTCGGGTTCTACTGATTCTAGCAGTATCTCATGGGGGAAGATATCGGCACTTGCGCTTACGGACTCTATAAATCCATGTGCATTGTCTGTGCTTTTAATGATGTTAATTGCCATAGCTACATATCATCCCAAGGATAGAAAACAGATATTGTGGGCTGGCTTGGCATTTGTAGCTGCGGTATTCGTTACATATTTCATATATGGGTTATTGATTGTAAAAGCGTTTGAGGTTGTACAGGGTATTAGTAGTATCAAACTGTATTTGTACAAGGGGCTAGGGGCAGGAGCAATTATAATGGGTTTACTTGAATTTAAGGATTTTTTCTTCTACAAGCCAGGATCTATTGGTACAGAGATGCCTATGATGTTTAGACCTAAGGTACAACAGATTCTTGCGAGGGTTACTTCTCCTCTTGGTGCTTTTGGCTTGGGTATGTTTGTTACTTTGTTCTTGCTTCCTTGTACTATTGGCCCGTATGTAATATTGGGGGGTATGTTGTCATATGGTGAGTTTGCAGGTGCATTGCCATATTTAACTGTTTACAATTTGATATTTGTACTTCCAATGGTGGTTATAATCTTGTTAGTGTTCTTTGGTTCTAAGAGTATTAAACAAATTACTGAGTGGAGGGAGAAGAATGTTAAGGTTATGCATTTAATAATTGGAATTATATTTATTCTTTTGGGTGTTTCTATGTTCTTTGGGCTGTTTTAAATCACCAAAATATTTCAATGGTTTGTTATATGAATTACCTATAATAGGGGTTGTACTAACGATATGGGTATAAATACTAATGATTTATATCAATATTTATTAGTAATATAGTGATTTTATATGGATATTTATCATGATATGTAATATATTCATGATTTCCGATTGTATCGGATGGGGTTTTCGAGGAAAGTCTGGGGTATGTCATAAAGACAATATATTTCCCAGACTTCCTCTAGACCTATTTCTTATTTTCATTCAGACTTCATCCATTCATCAACCCACTCAGTGGAGACTCCATTACTGGAAGAACCAGCGGCGGATCCGTTAGAATAGCGTTGAAGCGATGAAATCTGGCATAAGCCATCATTGCAGAAGGCAATTTTTTCCGAATAAATTCGGGTTGTTGAGGGTGTCATCATAAAAAATGCACCAATAACCATGCCTGCAATACAGACAATCAACAACGGCCAACGTACAACTTTCATTGTTTTATTCATTTTCATCTCCTTAATAGATTTGTGGAACCTTAATGCTTCTAACCAATATGTAAAAACATAGAGGTTCCACAAGTGCAAAGAGAGAAATTTATAGAAATAGGTCTTTTAAAGAGCAGTATAAGCTATTTCTAACCTATAGTATATTATACCACACTCTCTATTTATTATACAATAATCCCAAATCTAAATCCTTAAGATATATTCTTTTTAGAATTATATAGAGACTGTGTTTTTTGAATATTTTGGTATATACTAAACATATCTAATCTGCCTAAATAGAATACTATGCAAGTAGTTATATCTAAAAAGAAGAAATATATAATACTCCTGTTAGGAATACTTGTACTCTCTGCTATTACTGCTGGGATATACCTATTTATTAATCCAATGACAAATGATTCAACCTCATATTCAGTAGATAAATATTCTGATGTTGCTAATTGGTGTGATACTACCTTGAAGGATGAAAATCTTTCAGTAGATTGTAAGGCTTTGTTAATTAATATTGATTCTAATAGCTGTTTTGAAATACAGGTAATAACTAAGGATAAAGAATTAAAAGATTTAACAATATGTGAGAAAAATGACAACCTTTCATATACCAACGATGTGTTGGGATATAAAAAACTGATGCCTGTTGATATGGTATTTACATATACTAAGGAAGGGATCTTAGGTGACTATTCATTTAATAATGTTTCCTTCTCTAAGGTAGATGATACCTATATCCAAAATATTGTTAATGAAGATATTGCTAATTTAGTAAAAATCATTCCAAATAAAACAAAAATTGAAACCAATTATGAGGGAGATACAAAATTTTTAAGTATGTCGGATGTATACATAACGGACAATAGTGTCGATTTTTGTCCAAGACCAGAAAAATTGCCTGATTATATTAGTGATAAAAATAAAAATGATTACAAAGCTTACATCATGGCAAATTCATTAACTGAGAATGATTATAACAATAAATATTTATATAGCTGGGATGATAACACTATTAGAATTCTTTTTGCCTGTGACAGTACTGAAAACAAACAATTTCAAAATATCTGTAATAAAACACAATTATATGGAATAAATTCTATCTCTTCTGGAATCAAACATTTAAGTGCCACTCCTGTTTGGGATAAAAAGGTGGAAGAAAATGAAATTGCATTGTTAAAGGAGATTTCATTAATATATGATAGTTTATATTTGAAAGAACAAAAAAATAATATCGCTAATCTTTCTCTTCTTAAAAATTTTGTTGACGAAATCAATAATACAAAGAGCATAAGTGGTGAGGTCTTCTGTGGAATTGGAAAGATCTATGATGCAATTGACCAGAACGATCAATTCTTTAAAGCAGATAGCAATAGAATAAAAGATGAAGTCTTGAACAATATTGCTAAGCAAGAATCTCCTTTTTGTACAAATTTATTAGATTCCACACTTTTAGATAAAACAGGGAAATATCTATTAAATTACTACAGAAACAATAATTTGAGAAACAAGTGTCTTAATTTAGCAGCAATTATCTATTGATGAAAAAATTTAAAATTCTATTTGTTTTTTTATTTTCAATTTTCTTTTGCATTTCACTCGCAAACCACACGCTTGCAGCTAATCGAGTAGTATGTGTAGATGCTGGGTTAACGTGTACATATAATGGCCGAACTTATGGTACCACTCGTTGTACTACATATTATGATTATTGCTGTTCATTATCCCAACCATACTCTAACTGTCCTACATCTGATGATATGATGGTCTGTTGTACTGGTACTCCCATGACAAGTATCTCGTACTGTAATGGAGATGGAAAAGCGTTTGCTGGTGCAGATGGCTGTATACCTACTGGATCAACATGTTATCCAAATGGTAGCCACCAATCATGTTGTTCACAAATCTCATGTTCATGCACCCCCTCATGTCCTGCAGGAGCATCTTCTACATATTCAGGCCCATTATGTGCAGCGGGCAATGCAAGTTGTTCTCAATCAAACGAATGTTCCTCATGTACAAATACGGGAGGGGCTTGCTACTACCCAGAGACAAATACATCCTTCATTCAATCCAATGGATCAACATCAGGTCCTGTTTCTGTCAGCATGATTGTAGATAGCAAAACATATACTCTTTCTACAGATCCAAATAACCCAACTCATATTAAACTTCCAGCCCTAGGTTCTTCTAACGTACAGATAACTACACCAACCTTTACAGCACCAGTAACCTCAAGGGGAGCTAACTACTACTTCCAAGCAAACAACTATGGAAATGATAATGAATGGAAAACATGGACCTCATGCAATGCAGACGAAGATTTCTGTACCATAATGCCAAATGCAAACAATACTCAAACATTTGATCCTACAACCCTAACTGTAAATCAAGTACTTAAGGAGGGGGCTACAGGGATGATCTCTGCAAAATATGCTACTACAGACAAATGTGCTGACACATATAAATACTCTCTTGCCATTGAAGGCTACTACGTAGTTGACTACATCCCTGATCCTCCAGATCCTTGTACTCCAGGAGACCCTACATGTACATGGATTCCTGAAATAGGCACAAATACTACAACACGAGGATGCTCTTCTTTAACATACACAGGAACCGAAATTAACAATGAATTACATATTAATGCAGGCGTAACAGACACTGATAGTTTGGACGAAATTCAAGCCTTCACACTCTGGTTTAGTAAAGATACAAATGTCCCAACTGTTGGAACCATATCAGCCTCATACTCTGAAAGTGTAAATACAGACCTAGGAATAATGATTAAGAAAAATGGAAGCGATTGGAACAATCCAAACATATATACCACCAACTCTGACCTTACATGGGGATTAATATCTCTTACTGATGGAGTGGGATATATCAATGTTGCAGCAACAAACATAATTGAAATATCAGATATATCTGTAACTCAAGATACCAACGTCATATTCGATTACAAGATAAGATTCATAAATAACGATTCAAACCTCTCAGGAATGTACAACATCTACGGAGGATCCCTAGACACATTCATGATCAATGGAAATCTCTTAGACCAAAGTTACTTCTACAAATTCTTTAATTGGGGAATTGATCTCGTAAGTCCTACTGTAGAAGAAATAACCCAACAAATTGTAGATCCACAGAATACTTACATGACTTGGAGCAATGCAGATGTGACTAGTGGAATAGGGAGAACTGTAATAAATGCATATAGGTTAGGAGGAGTATCTACGGACCCTCAAGGTATAAAGCTATTCTTACCAAGTGCGTATACAACATTACTTGGTGCTATTAACCTTGACCCAAATGCGCAAATACCTTCTGACAGTGAAATTGGACTCTACAATGACACTAACGCTTGGAAATTCAATAACAATACGGGAGAAACAGATTTAGTAAATGTCGGAGATAATGAGAGTGGAAAAATTGCTCTGTACATAACAGCATATGACAAAGCTTGTAATACCAACGGTACTACTGATGAAATAGATCTAAACCCATGGTTTGCTACAAGAGGGGCAACGGTATACTCCCAAGGAAACATATCTTCTACGGCTAAAGATGTCGCTGGACTTCCATACCTAGATGACGTATTCAACACAAAAACGGGTATGAACTCAGATAGAATTGATTTAGGTACAGAACTACTCTCTACTAGAAATACCTCAATCTCTAACCTTCTACATATCAATAATGGAGCTGTATTAGCTACTAATATAGAAGATTCGAATAATACAAAGGATTACTGGTATAACAGATTCTTTAATAAGCTTGGAAAATACAAAGCTCAATTAACATCATTTACCAAGGCATCTGGTGATACAAAAGTCTCAGATAGTTGTGATGGAACGGAATGTTACATGTACTCTACAGAAGATATCTCCATTCCTTCAGGCTATGTATGTGATGAAAAAACACTGTTCATTACAGAAAAAGACATACATATTAATCCTGATGTGAACAGCAACGGAAGCTCACTCAGTGGATGTATATTTGTAGCAAAGAATAATATATATGTAGATGCAGGAACATTCAAATCAACAGGCTCAAAAGTACTCTACGATTACATTGAAGGTTACCTAATTGCAGATAACCAGATAGTATTTACTGTAGCTGATGGTTCTCATCTTTTAAGAGATGGCGTTGAGATATTTGGAGGAGCTGTAGCATTTGGAACAACAGGAGGAGAGGGGATATCAATTCAAAGAAACTTAAAACTTTACAGTCAGATCAATCCTACTGTGGTAATAACCTATGACAACAAATATTCGAGTATATCAACAATATTCTTTGGTACTGAGTACAATCTTTACAAACAAGAGATAGGATTTAAAACTTTTTAAGAGTTCCTATAGCAAGTATAGTGCTAATTAAATGGGTATAAATATTGGGATTTATACTAATATTTATTAGTAATATAGTGATTTTGTATGGATATATATCATGATATGTAATATATTCATGATTTCCGATTGTATCGGATGGGGTTTTCGAGGAAAGTCTGGGGTATGTCATAAAGACAATATATTTCCCAGACTTCCTCTAGACCTATTTCTATTCAAATCAATCAATTCTCCTTGAACAAAGACTAAGTCCACTTGGACCTGGTTCACCGCAGTTAGCAGTGGGTGTAATTATTCTTGAACAAAGACTAAGTCCATTTGGACCTGGTTCACCGCAGTTAGCAGTGGGAGTGCATGCACTCATAACAAAAGTTAACACAAATAGGACTAATAAAACAAACAACATCATTTTTTTCATTAGAATTTCTCCTCTCCCAAATGGGAATATATAAATTTTTATATTGTGTTACACGAACCACAAAACATTTAAGAATACGCAATAGTTAAAAGCTTTGAAGTTCGTGCAAACACAGGAGATTTATAGAAATAGGTCTTTTAAAGAGCAGTATAAGTTATTTCTAACCTATAGTATATTATACCACACTCTGTATTTATTATACAATAATCCTCAATTGAAGTCCTTTATATAGGTACTGTATTTCTATAAATACTTTGGTATATACTAAATATATCTAATCTGCCTAAATAGAATACTATGCAAGTAGTTATGTCTAAAAAGAAGAAATATTTCATACTCTTAACAGGAATATTGGTACTTGCTGCTACTGCAGGTATATCTCTCTTTATTAGCCTTAAAGTTAACAGCTCTACATCATATACAGTAGATAAATATTCTAATGTTACAAATTGGTGTGATACAAATTTAAAAGATGGAAAGCTATCTGCAAATTGCAAAGCATTGTTAATCAATATCGATGAAAACAGTTGTTTCGAAGTACAGGTAATCACAAAAGGCAAAGAGTTAAAGGATCTAACCGTGTGTGAGAAAAACGATACCCTTACATATACCAATGATGTACTAGGATACAAAAAGCTCATGCCTGTAGATGTAATATTCACATACACGAAGGGAAGAGCCTTAGGAAATTATTTATTTAACAATGTTTCGTTTGATAAAGTAGATGATACATATATACAGAATATTGTTAATGAAGATATTGAAAATTTAGTTACAATAGACGTTGGGAGTGCTACGACAATTAAGAACAGTGTAGATTTTTGCCCCAAACCAGACACATTACCAAATTATATTACAAATGAGAATACAAAATCATACACTACTTTTTATTACGGGAATCTTATGGATGAGACTATGTATAGATATGGTAGCATGTATCGTTTTGAAGATAAGACTCTATACCTTCTCCTTGGTCGCGATTCTCAGTTAATTTCAAAAAACTATATATATTTTCCCAATCCAACAATTGAAACGTCCAAGGACATTAACAAAGAAATAAAAACCTTACCAATAATCTTAAATTTGAGTAAAGAAATGGATGAAACAGATATGGTTTTACTAAAAGAAATCTCGCTTCTGTACGATAATATTGACGAAATAACCCTGCAAAACAGATCAGACTTACTCTTTTCTATTTTGAAAACAATAAATATTGATTCCCCAATAAGCGCTGAAGTTTATTGTAGCATGGGCAAATTATTATCCTTGATTAATGACAAAAGTGAAACCTATACAAACTATATAAACAAAATAAAAGAAAATATAACAAAAAATATTCAAACAATAGACACTGCGCTATGTGAAGATTTCACAGATAAAGAAAAAATTGATTACAGGGGTTTATATATACGAATCTATATAAATTCAGGTCTTGTAAATCAAAATTTCAGTATTATAAATAAATGTCTTAATCTATATGATTTTACTAAATAAATCTTTTACAATTAGATTTTTGTTAGTTGCATTATTTACAGTGTTATTTTTGTTTGTACTTAAGCCAATAGACACATATGCTTGCACCGGTTGTCTATGTAGAACAACAACTTCTACTTCTTGTGATTGTAGCGTTGGAGCATACCCAACCTCTACTAGCTGTTCTGGCCAATATACATATTGTACATATCAATGGGTACGAACTGGCACTACCCCAGATGGGGATCCTATTTATAGCTGGATATGTGTAAATGCATGTGGAAGTTGTAATTCTAGCAGTTCCGGGTATACAGGTTCCTGTAGCTGTTGTACCCCTGGAAATTGCGGTGGCTGTACCCCCTCATGTCCTACAGGACAAAGTACAACAGTGAGTGGTCCTCTATGTCAAAGCGGAGTAAGTAGTTGCTCGGGATCAAATGGATGTTCGTCGTGTACACTAACTGGAGGCTCATGTTATCTCCTAGAAACCAACACAACCTTCATCCAATCCAACGGTTCTACCTCCGGCCCCTCCTCTGTAAGCATGATCGTAGATGGCAAAACGTACGAACTCTCCACAGACTCTGAAAATCCTACGCATATTAAATTTCCGGCCTCAGGTTCATCTAACGTACAGATATCTTCACCAACCTTCACAGCACCATTAACTTCTAGAGGAGCTAACTACTACTACCAGGCTAACAACTACGGAAATAACAACGAATGGGAAACATGGACAACATGTTCAGGAGTAGCAGGAGAAGATTTCTGTACAGTAATGCCAAATGCAAACAATATCCAGACCTTTATACCAACATCTAAAACAGTAAACCAAACCCTTAAAGAGGGTGCTACAGGAGAAATATCCGCAATGTATGCAACTACAGACAAGTGTGATAACACATATAAGTATTCATTACCAACAAAAGGATACTACGTAGTAGACTACATACCCGATCCGCCTGATCCATGCACCCCAGGAGACCCTGCATGTACGATCTTACCTGATGTTGGAAGTGATTTAACATCAAGAGGTTGTTCATCATTAACATATACTGGAACAGAAGTTAATAATGGATTACATGTAAGCGCAACTGTAACAGATATAGATAATATAAACGAAATTCAAGCATTCACACTGTGGTTTAGTAAAGACAATACTATTCCCTCGGCAAGTACAATATCCGCCTCATACACAGGAAGCATTACCGATGATGTAGGTATCATGATTAAAAAGAATGGAAGTGATTGGACTAACCCAAACATATATACCACCAACTCTGACCTTACATGGGGATTAATATCTCTTACTGATGGAGTGGGATATATCAATGTTGCAGCAACAAACATAATTGTAATATCAAACATATCTGTATCGGAGAGTTCCGAGATCATATTTGACTATGAACTGACATTCTTAGATAACGACTCTAATCTCTCCGGTATGTACAACGTATATGGAGGTTCATTAGATACACATATGATAAACGGCAACATCCTAGACCAAAGCTACTACTACGAACTCTTTGATTGGGGAATAGACCTTGTTGATCCAACGGTAGAAGAGATAACTCAACAAATCAGAGACCCGCAGAATACATACATGACGTGGAGTAATGCAGATACAATAAGTGGAATAGGTAGAACAGTGGTAAATGCATACAGATTAGGAGGAGTATCTACGGATCCTGAAGGCATAAAACTTTATTTACCCACTGCATATACCACTCTTAAAGGAGCAATAATCCTTGATCCTAACGCGGAAATACCATCAGACCAAGAGATTGGGCTCTACAATGACCCCAACTCTTGGATATTCAACACAAATACAGGAGAAACCGATCTTGTTAATGTAGGAAATAATGAAAGTGGCCAAATAGCACTCTACATAACAGCATATGATGTTGCATGTAATACCAATGGCAATGGAACAAACATAGACCTAAATCCATGGTTTGCAACTAGGGGAGCTACTGTATATTCTCAAGGGAACATATCTTCTACATCAAAAGATGTTGCAGGCCTTCCATACCTAGATGAAGTCTTTAATCCTAAGACAGGAATGAATTCAAACTTAATAGATTTAGGTACAGAATTATTGTCTACAAGAAATAGTACAATATCAAATCTTCTACATTCCAACAGCGGTGCTACAATAGCCACACAAAAAAATGATTCAAATAACATAAAAGATGTTTGGTTTAACAAATTGGTAAAGAAATTTAACCAATATAAAGCACAGCTTACTCAATTCACCATAACAGCTTTGGACAATGCAGTTTCTGATAGCTGTACAGGTAGCAAATGTTATATGTACTCAACAGAGAACATTTCAATCCCGATAGGATACACATGCGATAGACCTACACTCTTCGTTTCTGAGAAAGATATACATATATCCCCGGATGTATTAAGTGATACAAGTTTACTCTCTGGGTGTGTATTTCTTGCAAAGAATAATATATATATAGATGCTGGAAGCCTTAAATCTACAAGTACCAAGGTTATGTATGACTATATAGAAGGATATATGATTGCAGATAACCAAGTAATATTCTCTGTAGCTGATGAATCTCAGTCATTAAGAGACGGTGTAGAAATATTCGGAGGTGTTATAGCTTTAGGAACTAACCCAACTAGTGGTAATACAGGTATATCAATTCAAAGAAACTTAAGACTTTACAGTCAGATCAATCCTACAGTGGTAATAACCTATGACAACAAATATTCGAGCATATCTACAATATTCTTTGGTACTGAGTACAATCTTTACAAACAAGAAGTAGGATTTAAAACTTTTTAAAAAGTTCTATCCCTTACAGAATTAATAATGATATACTGAATATATATTTAAACTGCATTACTTTAGCATGTCCAAACCATTCCTATATTTTGATACCGAAACCACAGATATACAGATAAAAGACCTAATACAACTAGCCTTTGTTACAGACACAGACGTAAAATTAAATATGTATTTCAAACCAAAGCAGGATATTGCCTTTGCAGCAATGGCAGTGCATCATATCACTCCGGAATTTTTGGCAGACAAACCATATCTTGAAGAAGCAAAACTACCATTAGAAAATATAGATCCAGATTTCATTGGAGAGACCCTCGAAGACTACCTCCATTTCCTTGCAGACAAATATATATGGGTAGCACACAATGTTGATTTTGATCTTGAAGTAATGGAGAGGAAAGGAATCAAAATACCCAATACCATCTGTACCCTCAAACTAGCTCGAAACATGTTCTACGATGGAGATCATGACATTGAAAGTTATGCTTTACAGTTCCTCAGATACTATCTGGGACTATACAAAACAGAAGATCAAGATCACAACACAGCCCACGATGCTTTAAGCGATGTGTACTTCTTACGAGATCTGTTCCATTATATACAAGAGCACAGCACTCTAAGTGCAGAAAATATGATACTCATATCTAAAGAACCTCAACTTATGCGACAGATGACATTTGGAAAATATGCTGGTAAAACACTAGAAGACATTGCAAGAACAGACCGTGGATATCTAGAATGGATAGTAGACACAATGGCAGACAAAGCTGATCTACAATGGAATGCAAAGAGAGTATTAGGGAACGATTTAACATTGTTTTAGGAATAGTGAAGAAAATAATGAATAAAAAGAATACATATTTAATCCTTCTATTATCCTTTTTCTTTGTTCTACTCCTAGGTACTGGTGTCTATTTCCTAATTCAAACTAAAAGTGATTCATCACCAAAATATAATGTTGATAAATATGAGGATGTAACTAATTGGTGTGATACAAGCACAAATGACAACCAATTAAATATAGACTGTAAAGCCCTATTACTTGAAATCAGAATAATTGATGAAAACCATAGCTGTGCTGATATTCAGGTGATTTCAAAGGATAACGAATTAAAAGATATTTCTATATGTGAGAGTGGAGATGTAATATCATATTCCAATGATGTGCTAGCATACAAGAAGCTCATGCCTATTGATATTACGCTTACATATGTTCAAGGTGATATCTTGAATAGCTACAATATAAACGATATATCGATAATAAAACTAGAAGAGGCATATATACAAAATATTGTTAATGAGGATATTGCTAATTTAATAACAGTAGATCCAAATACTACAACAATACAAAACAGTGTAGATTTCTGTCCTAACCCTGAGATATTACCAACATATATCTCTGAAGAAAATAAAGCTAAGTACACTAATTTCTACAACAACAACATTCTTACCGAAAAGGAATATATAGATTTGTATACTGATCAATTTGCGACGGCTTTTCTTGAAAATTGGACTGATCCTACAATTAAAATTTTGTTTGGATGTGAGAGTTCTATGAGACTTGGTTACAACACAGTTTGCAAAACAGCGTTAGGAAATGAATATAAGGAGACTAAACTAACTGCACTCCCATCGATTGTTTCTGACTGGAATAGTACAACAAACTCTGAGAGTGATTTGATCAATTTAAAAAACCTGTCATTAGTATCCGATGGCATGTTATACAAACAACCTCATGCAAATTATGACTCAACTTGGATTGTAGAACAATTATTCCAGTTTATCTCAGATTCTGGTGCCAATCAAAATACGTATTGTGCTGGGTATAAAATATATGAAGAGTTTGCACAATATAATACAATTGGACAGACTCAGCTAAATCAGATAAGAACTTTGGTTACGACCAATATTTTAACAGCTACTCATATGTGTCTAGATACTCTTGATAAAAAAATATATAGTAGAGAAGGAATATATTTAAAGACTTTGAATACAGACGATACATCCGTGTTACATATATATAATGAGTGTAATAATCTATATCAATTCATATCAAATGAATAAACCACTAAGCCGTAAAACTAGATTTCTCATCTATTTATCACTCATAATTGGTTTTTCACTAATTATTTCTAGTATTTTTTTTCAACAGAAAGAAATATATGCCAGCTGTTCCGTCTCATGTTATCCTAGTGCAAGTTCCTGTTCATTACAGAATTCTCCATGTGGAGAATCTCAGGCAGGGTGTGCAAGTGGACGATACGAACCCCCAGGGAAAGCGTATTGTTGTCCATTTCAAGTAACATGTACTTGTACTCCAGGTGCATGTACTGGTTGTACTCCCGTATGTGCTTCTGGACAAACTACTGCTGTCACAGGTCCATTATGTGTTTCCGGTGCCGTAAGCAGTTGTACAGGCTCAAACGGATGTACAGCTTGCACATTAACTGGTAGCGCTTGTTACTATCTCGAAACCAATGTGACTCCATCTATACCAGCAAGTATAAGTATGATTGTTGAAGGAACAACATATCAACTCTCAATAAATCCTCTTACTCCTACCCGCATTAAACTCCCTGCCGTTAGTTCTTCTAATGTACAAGTATCAGTACCAACATTCACAGCACCTCCTACCTCTAGAGGTGGAGGCTATTATTTCCAAACCAATAACTATGGAGTAGGCGATGAATGGAAAACATGGACTACATGTTCAGGAATCGCAGGTGAAGATTTCTGTTCAACAGTACCAAACACTAACAATACCCAAAATTTTGTTCCTACAACAAAAACAGTAAACCAAGTCCTTAAAGAAGGAGCAACTGGAAAAATATCAGGAATGTATACAACAACTGACAAATGTAACAATACATATAAATATTCGTTACCAGTGGAAGGATATTATGTGGTAGATACATTGCCAGAAACACAACCCATTGTCATACCTCCAGATATAACCGTCAATGGATGTGTATCATCAACATACACAGGTTCAGAGATTAATAACCCTCTACACATTGAGGCTACGACCTCCGATGTAAACTCAAATGATGAAATACAAGCCTTTGTTCTTTGGCTAAGCAAAGATAGCTCAGTACCAACTTCTACAACCATAACAGCTTCATATACTGGTAGCACAGATGCAGATTTAGGAATAATGATTAGAAAAAATGGCAGTGATTGGAGCAACCCAAGCATATATGCAACAAATGTGGCATTAACCTGGGGACCCGTAACTAACGGGTATGTACAGATCAATGGGGAAAATGTAATTAGAATATATGATGTTTCTGTAACGCAGACTACTAACACACTTTTTGATTACAAACTCGAATTTCTTTCAAACTCAAGCAATATGTATGGAATGTATAACGTCTTTGGACAATCCATAGACTCATATATGATTAATAGCAATATTTTAGATCAAAGCTACATCAGTGACCTGTTTAATTGGGGAATAGATCTTACAAATCCGACAGTAGACAACGTAACGCAACAAGTGCAAGATCCGAGCAATACGGAGCTCACTTGGAGTACAACTGATTCCACTAGTGGAATGCTCAGAACGGTAATGAATGGATACAGAACAGGAGGAACAGAAACAGATATAGCACAACTATTTTTACCTGCAACATATACTGTAAATAAGGGAGATTTAACTCTAGGAGCGCTACCTCTTGCATCAGAGATAGGGTTATTCAATGATTCAAATGCTTGGATATTTGATAATAACACAGGAGAAACCGATATTCTCAATATTGGTACAAACGAGGGAGGCCAAATTGACATCTACGTAACTGCTTACGACAATGCTTGTAATACAAATAGCATAAGTGAAGAGATAGATCTTAATCCGTGGTTTGCAACTAGAGGTGGAAATGTATACTCACAAAACAATATATCAACAACAGCAAAAGACGTATCTGATGTTACTGCACTAGATGGCGTATTCAATATTAACACCCTCATGGACAAAGACCATATTGATCTTGGAACCGAGCTTCTTGCCACTAGAAATACCTCAATCTCTACCTTAATCCATTCCAATCTTGGAGCAGTACAAGGCGCCTTACTATATGACTCAAACAATGTAAAAGGATATTGGTTTGACATATTGATGAGCAAATTTAGCCAAAATATTGAGAGCTCAACATCATTTGAAAATATTACAACCAGTATCGCTACTGATTGCCCTGAAGGGACATCCTGCTATAAATATTCAGAGGAGGATATAGCCATTCCATCAGGATACGTTTGTGACAAGCCAACACTATTTGTATCAAAGCAGAATATATATATTGAACCAAATATAACTAGCGACCTAGATACTCTATCAGGATGTATCTTTTTAGCAGGAAACAATATCGAGATTCTGGATGGGGCACATCTCTCAAATGGTAGCGTCATAGAATACGACTACATCGAGGGGTACATGATAGCTGAAAATCAAATCATCTTCCCACTTGTTGACGAAGGAGAGAGCTTAAGAGATGGTGTAGAAATATTTGGAGGAGCACTTGCCTTAGGATTAGATCCTGCAACAGGAGAAAGTGCATTCTCAATAAAACGAAATCTGAGACTATTTAGTCAGATAAATCCAGCTGTAGTATTAACATACGATAACAAATATTCTAATATCTCAACTATATTCTTTGGTGTTGAAGCTCCAATATATAGACAAGAGGTAGGGTTTAAATCTTTTTAATTTGATATACTAAATATATGAAAAAAGAAACATACTCAGCGCAGGCCCTGGCAATTGCAATGGTCGTATTGGTAGTATCCTCCATATTAGCAATTTCAATCTACTCAAGAGTTTCAAAGGATAAAACTCTTTCGCTTGATGAAAGAAATTCCGCAGAAGCACTAGAGGTTTCAGATTTAATACTAAACTACTTAACTGCCGCTCCAATTGACTCTACAATTGAGACCATAGAGGGTACAGGACAATCACTTAATGATCCAACTGGGATAACTCTTACAGAGAGTGCTTCTAAAACAGAAATAAGTGACCTATTAGATAGTTTCCAAGGAGTTACAAATAGCTTAGATAACCTTAGCATTTGTCCATTAAATGTATCAGACAATACATATTCTTTGAATATTAGAAAAGCTGATTTAGATACATACTTTGAGGTAAGACCAGGCCAAATTATGGCACTTCCAATAAAAAATACACCTCTTGGCGAAGATTGTAATACAACCTTAAAAGCTACAGTTCGTGGTGATAGTGGAGCAGCTTTCTCCATTACATATATATATGCAAAAGGATATAACACAGAAGGATTTGCAACCTATTACAAACCATACTCTGAGGATGATGTCCTCAACTATTGTTTTGCTTCTTCAGGCATATGTAATAATGAGGCTACACTTGGAGGAGGATTAAACTGGGTCGCATTTCCAGACGATAATTCGACATCGTTAAATATAGATTTAAATGACGATACATATGTCTCTGATGACTATGTATTAGATGAGGTAAAGATAACGGCAATTGGTGGAACTGTTGGAATTTCATACAGTATACCAACAGCATGTACAGAAGAATTAAATATGATTAATATTCAAGCCGGTGCAAATTGTAGTGGTACATATAGAGGTAAATCAGTACTAATTCCAAAGAAACAATGGGAGGTTCCAATCTTCAATTATGTATTATTCAATGGTGAAGGGACTCTCTAAAAAGTAATTTACACAAAACACGTCTTGAAGTATAGTATATGAATATGCCCACTAATCGATATTGCATAAAACTTGGCGGAGAATCAGGTCAAGGTATAAATACCTTAGGAATACTTCTAAGCAAAGCTATAAAATCCTTAGGATATGACATATTTTCATATAGAGAATATCCTTCTCTAATTAAGGGTGGTGTCGCTTCATATCAAATAGACTTCTCCAATAAATATATCTCCTCATCCTCACAAAACTGTAATATCCTAACAATATTGGACCCAGAAGCCGTTCATGAATACCTACACTCCCTTAATCCTAATGGAATTTTGTTGTACGATGATTCAAAAGTAGAATTCTCTCCTGAAGAACAAGGCTGGATTACACAAAATCAAATACATGTAATATATTTAGACTCAGAGAAAATTGCAGTCGAAGCTGGAGGAAGCTCAATCATGGCGAATATTGTAATGACTAGCTTCCTATGGAAACTCCTTGGATTTAACCCAAATGATTTAGCAAATATCGTTAAAGAAATATTCGCCTCAAAGGGAGAAGAGATTATAAATAAAAACATCCTTTGTCTTAATGCGGGATATAATACCTCGGAATTTAAGGAAGAATACACTCAAAGAACATATATTCCTAATCTCCCATCAGAAAAGAAGGATCGTAAGATCTTAACTGGAAACGATGCAATTGCACTAGGTGCTATATCTGCAGGTGTAAGAGCCTACTATGGTTACCCTATGACTCCTGCAACATCCATATTCAAATATTTAGGTAATACCTACAAAGAGACAGGCATACTCATAAAACAAGCTGAAAGTGAAATTACAGCCGTACAGATGGCAATGGGAAGCATGGCGATGGGAACAAGAGCTTTAACCGCCACATCGGGTGGGGGATTTGATTTAATGCAAGAAACTATCTCATGCGCAGGTATAACAGAAACACCATTAGTTATAGTACTAGCACAAAGAATAGGAGCAGGAACAGGAGTTCCAACATGGACAGGCAGTAGCGATATTCATACAGCTGTTAAATCAGGGCATGGAGAGTTTCCCAAAGCAGTACTATGTGTAAGTGATATCCAATCAGGATATATACTAATTCAACAAGCCTTCAATATTGCAGAGACCTACCAAATCCCAGTAATAGTTCTTACAGAAAAACAAATAGCCGAATCCATCTTCACAGTTGAAACATTACCTCGAGCTTTACAAATACAAAGAGGAACGTACAATGGCGAAAATCGATATGAGATAACTAATACAGGAATATCACCTAGATGGATACCAAGTTTTGACAAAAAACCATATCTTAACAATAGTGATGAGCACAACCAAGCCAGCCAAAGCACAGAAAATATGGACGAAATAAGAGAAATGTCAGATAAGAGAATGCAGAAACAATCAACGCTATTAAACAACCTACCCGAACCAGTCTTGTATGGGAATCCACAAGCTCAAACCGTATTGGTGGGATGTGGAAGTACGAAAAATCCAATCTTAGATGCAATAAGTGAAGGAATGAACATTGCATATTTACATTATGAATATCTCTTCCCAACTAGAACTCAGACTCTTTTAAATCTTGTCTCCTCAGGAAAGAGAATAATTCTAGTAGAAAATAATCAAACTGGAGAGTTAGGAAAGATATTAACAGAAGCTTCAGGGTACCAATTTAAGGAAAAAATTCTAAAATACAATGGGAAACCACTCTTCCTAGAAGATATCTTAAACATACAAATATAATGGCAATAGATCTAAATGAATACAATTCAAATTTAAAGCCCACATGGTGCCCAGGATGTGGGAACTTTTTGATACATATGTCTTTGAAAAAGGCACTCTCAGAATTAGACATAACACCATCACAAACATATATAGCATTTGATATTGGTTGTAACGGAAATGGTGCAGACAAAATAAACACTTATGCGTTTAAAGGTCTACATGGAAGAGCCATTCCTTTAGCTGCAGGCCTACATTTAGCTAATAGAAAATTTACCGTAATAGCTGACCTTGGAGATGGAGCATGCTTCCACGAAGGCTTGGATCACCTTATACATGCAATACGATCCAACTATGACATTACAATACTAATACATAACAATCAAAATTTTGCACTAACAACAGGACAAGCAACATTAACAACTGACGAAGAGAAGCCAATGTACGGACTTCCAGATAGCAAGCCTGAGAGGACCTTAGAGCCATCTGAAATAATCTTAAGCCCTAATCCATCCTTCTATGCACGAGGATATTCTGGAGATATGCAACAATTAACAGAATTAATAAAAGCGGGCATACAAAACAAAGGATGCAGTGTAATTGAAATAATGCAATTATGTCCAACATACAATGAAGAATGTACTCCACAATGGTTCATGCAAAGAATTCATAAAGTAGAGGATTCTGCTAACACATTAGAAGAGGCAAGAAAAATTGGAACAATCACCAATGAAAATATAAATACTGGTATAATATACAGGAATACAGAACTCGAGACATATTATGAACTTCAAGAAAATAGAAAAGATTCTCAATCTGAACTAGTCGACGAAGTAAACCAATATGATATACAAAAACTATTTGATCAATTTAAATAATGGAAAATACAATATTCTCGCCTAAGTCTATCGCTATTGTTGGAGCTTCCCAAGATTCTGAAAAAATTGCCTCTGTAATACTCAAAAATCTCATAGAAGATGGTTACAATGGAAAGATATATCCAATTAATCCCAAATATACAGAAATACAAGGAAGAGAAGCATATCCAGATATATCCGCTATAAAGGAAAACATAGATTTAGTCTGTATAGCCATACCATATCAGTTCGTAGATACTATCATTGATCAGTGCATAGACAAAAAGGTGAAATCCGTGGTTATAATCACCGCTGGTTTCAAAGAAACTGGAGATGAAGGAAAGCTTCTCGAAGAAAAGATGACTACGAAACTTAAAGATGCAAAAATCCGATTGTTAGGACCAAACTGCTTAGGATTCATAAATAATAAGGCAAAAATCAACCTATCATTCGCCAGAGAGAACCCTGGTGATGGTAATATCGCTTTTGTATCACAGTCCGGAGCTTTCTGTACTGCAATTCTTGATATGGCATGCGAAACAGGTATCGGTTTCTCACATATCATATCATTGGGTAACAAAGCTGATATACAAGAAAATGAATTAATGCAAACACTTCTCTTTGATAACACAGTTAAAGCACTCGCTTTGTATCTTGAGGAATTCTCTGATGGAAAAGAATTCATTTCACTTGCACAAAAAGCTAGGAAACCAATATTACTAATTGCGCCAGGTAGTTCAGACAAAGCAAAACAGGCAATCTCTTCACACACAGGATCATTGGCATCCTCGTATGACACCATAATAGCTGCAGTAAAAAAAGGAAATATCATACTTGCTGAGAACTCAGAAGACCTCTTCAAACTAATAACTCTAATAAATCAGAATGCCATCCCAGATGGAAGAAATATTGCCATTATCACTAATGCCGGAGGCCCAGGTATACTTGCAACAGACGCAGTTGAAAAAGAAAGCCTTGTATTAACTGAGATAGGTGAAAAGACAAAACAAAAGCTTCTCAAGGTACTACCTAGAGAGTCAAATATTAAAGATCCAATAGATATCCTTGGTGATGCAAAAAGCGACAGATATGAGCTAGCCATTGAAACAGTTCTCGAAGAAAGAGATGTTGACTCGATATTCACAATTCTTACACCACAATTAATAACAGATATTGAAGGAACTGCACAGAAGATAGTAGATATGGGGAAGTTAACCTCCAAACCAATCTATGCTTGTTTCCTTGGAGGAAAGGATATTAAGGCGGGCTTTAGAATCCTCGATCGAAATAACCAACCCTCATTCAATGATATACAAGAAGGTATACACTTAATTGCAAAGCTTGCAAAATTTGGAGAGAACAAAGAAAACACCAAAACTATGAACTGCGATGATTACAAAACTCGAGCGAAGCATAGAAAGGAAATATTGGCATATACCGAGGAAGAAGTGATAAAGGTTCTTCCAGAGAATTTAGGCATTGCTTTACTTGAAGAATTTAAAATAGATATTCCTAAGGAGGTTGTAACAGGAAGTATTGAGGAAGCTGTGGATTTTGCAGCTGTAACCTTCCCTGTAGCTATTAAAGCAACTGCAAAGGATTTAGCTCATAAGACAGATTTCAAAGGTATATATCTTGATATTAGAACAATTACAGAATTTGAAGAGAAATTTGTAGAGTTGAGAGAAAATATAACGAAAATAACAGGGAATCCTGCTCCGGAGATTTTAGTTCAAGAAATGATTGAAGGAAAAGTCGAGTTCTTTATTGGTGCTAATAGAGAAGGGGACTCTAGAATTTATGAAAAAGACGGGAAAGGATTCGGACACCTTCTAGCTATTGGACAAGGTGGAATATATACAGAAGTTTACAAAGATATTAAACATATCCTTGTTCCAGAAAACGAACAAAAGATTAGGGATCTATTTGATGAAACAAAAATATCTATGATTATAAATGGATATAGAGGAAAGCCTGCACTTGCAAAAGAAAAGATTCTCGACTTGATATATAAGATTGAGAAACTGCTTATTAACTATCCTGAAATCATTTCAATGGATATTAATCCTGTAATGATTACAGAGAAGAGAGCAGTTGTCGTTGATGCTAAATTCTATGTTAAACAATAACTATCCTGACACCAAACTAGTTGGCTATGTATTCTGCTCAGGTCTTGGAACTAGATTAATGCCCTATACCAACGAAATCCCTAAACCGCTACTATTAAAACAACAAGACCAAACCTTTCTTGAAATAAATATTGAAAGACTACTCAATATTAACGTTGAGCATATATTTGTTAACTATTCATATGCCTATGAATACTTCCTTGAAACGGTACAAAAATATGGAGATAAAGTAACATTAATATATGAGGAGAAACCAATAGGACAAGGAAAAGCTATCTGCAATATAGTCCAGAATATTAAAGGGTATACCCTTCTCTATACTGTAAATGGAGACACTATCGCTGAATATGATAACTTTGATTTTATAAATTCTATGGTTCAGAATAAGATGGATTATTTAATCTCATCAGATTATCATGTTCCTGTAGCGGCTAATTTGATTGTTGATTCAGAAAACAAACTTCTAGGATGTAAATTAAATGATAAACAATATTTTTATAATAAGTCGTTCTCAGGCAATACCTTTAAAAATAGTTTAGGCGATTATTTGTTTAATATTAATTCCCTACTTGATATCTATGAAGAAGCCTCAAGACAGGACTTTCTAGGTATATTTGGTGAAGATGATCTTGCGGAAATCCTAATTAAGAATAATAAATTGGTAACAGTGCAGGATATCAATGTAAAATCCTATTACAGTGTGAATACGGTAGAAGAATATAATAACTTTATAAATAACAATTATGCCTCCTAGCGATACACCAGAAACATACTCATATCCACAGAATGATTTAGACCACGATTTAACTATCACCAGTACTCCCCTTGATATATATCATGCACCATTTTCTCTGTTACATATTGAAACAAATCCTACAAATGATGATCATACAGCAATCAACTTCGATGTTGAAAATAAATATTATTTACCTCGTACTCAGGAAATACTTGTAGAAGAACTATCAAATCAATTAAAAACTAATGTCCAAAAGCTCCCATTACGACAACAAACAGTAATAGCAAATGAGTATGTAAAAATACATGAAGATAATAAATTATATGGAGAATATCTTCCACAGACATATACCAAATCGCCCAATGAAACAAGTGGAATTACTGCTGAAATTGGCGACAGCCTTGATCCTTTGAAATATATTACTAATTTTCTAATACAGAGACATTTTGAATTAGCTGAAAAAAAACAAGAAATTGTTCTACACCCCGATATAATATATTTTGCATCCCAAGGAAGAAAAGAAAATATACCGAAGGTACTAAATTATTTAAACACCGTAGCTAACACATTAGATCAAAAGCTATTTTTTGAAAATTTAACTTTCTCAAATATAAAATTCAAAGAAGCATTAGGAACATTTGAAGATCCAATGAAAATTTATGATTTTGTAAAAGATTACTCTAATTTGGGAATTGTCATTGACCTTAACCATATAGAAAAGTCACATCTCAATATTGATATCATAGGGAATATAGAGCCTCAGAAATTAATAATTCATGCAAGACCAGGATATCAAAATATATACTCAGGAGCATATAAATACTGTATATCAAAAGCAATTCCTTGGGTTGTAGAGTAAACATAGGAATTACTTTTCAATATTTGAAAAAAATCTCTTCAGTTCCTTTTTGTAATCTTCTCTTCTCATTGCATACTTTATCTGTGCTTCTAAATAGCTTAATGGATCTCCAGTAGTTAACCATTCTCCATCTACAGCCTTACAATATACATTCTTCACTTTGCACAATTTGTCCAATGCTACTGGGAAATATAACTCTCCTTGTTGAATATTCTCTTTGTTTAGATAATCAAAAATGCTGTAATCAACTAAATATCTTCCATAGGTTGCAAGTAATGAAGGAGGATTCTCCAAGGGCTTCTCTACAATCGTATCAATAATTCGTTTTTCTTCATCCTTAAAAGATGCTGCCCCATACTTATGTATCTCCTTAGCATCCACTTCCTGAGCCGCTACAACCCCTCCAATGTTTGAATCTGTTTCTTTACGCATATTATACTCATCAACCAATTGCTTAACTGCAGATACCTCAGAGAGCACAAGATCATCACTAAATATGAATACAAAAGGTTCCCCTTCTTTTAACCATGGCTTAGCTGCCAGTACTGGAGAACCATTACCATATGGAAGTGATTTGTTCTGTCTTACAACAGTAATATTTACTTTTCCAAACACTTCATTAAACCTTTCATATCTCTCTTCCTTACCTGTATCTTTCAAAAATGTTTCTAGATCTGGACGATTATCAAAATAGTCCTCAACAGGATAGTTGCCAAAGCTAGTAACTAATATAACATCGGTAATACCAGCATCTATACACTCTTTAACAATCTCATGGATAATTGGAACCTCCTGCATGGGAAGCATAGACTTAGGAACACTCTTACATACAGGAAGAAAACGAGTAGAGTAGCCAGCAGTAGCTATAACAGCTTTCATAAGATAATTAGTAACAAGTTAGTAGATATTGTACTATATTTCAATACAAAATATGAGGCATCTTCTTGTATTCCTCATAGATACCTTTGCAAAGCTCAGTATCTAGAGGCATTTCTGTATACCCATTAATACCATCTCCTTTTTCTTCCTCAAACCCAATATCCTTGGCATCCTCATAGTCGCATCCAAAGTACACCTTTGAGATCTTTGCCCATTTAAGAGCTGCCTTACACATAGGACAAGGTCTACCTGTTACATATAGCTCACATTCAGAAAGATCAAAATTTCTAAGTTTTTTTGATGCCAATTGTATTGCCCTAATCTCAGCATGATTAGTAGCATCCTTTCTTCTCACAACCTCGTTATGTGCTCTTGCTACAACCTTTCCATCCTTTACAATTACACACCCAAATGGACCACCATGCTTGTGGTTAATACCATATCTCGCCTCTTCAATAGCAATCTGCATAAATTCATTCATTAGAATTTTCTTTCAAAATTAATATCTTCTACCATTAACTTCTTACCAGTTCGTCCAAGATCTTGCTCATATCTACTAGCAAATTCCCTGTACTCATGTATCTTCTTAGTCCTCTCCTTAACACTTCGTTCACCAATCATACCAGGGCCACCAATACAGCCACCTGCACAAGTTAGAATATCTAAAAATCTATAATCCTTGTACATACCATCCTTGAATCCTGAAAGAACCTTCATCACATTCTCAACACCATCTGTCACAAGAATATCTTTTTCCTTAAGAATATTTTTGTAATGGAGAGTAGAGGACAAACCACCAGAAATAGGGTAAATCTTTGTATAGTCATTGTAGAATTTCTCAAAGGTCACACAATACTTTGAATCTGTAACCTTCTCAGGAATATTATGTAATTTGAATAATTCATTAAGCTCTTTAAATGTTAATGCTTCATCAATAGACCCTAACTCTTGCGCCTCATTTTTCTTTGTAATACATGGACCAACAAATACTCGCTTGTGATCTGGATAGTATTTTCTACATATCAAAGCCATCGCTCCCATAGGAGAAAGTACTGGGACAAGATTTGGAATTAATTCTGGGAATTTAACTCTAACCATATTAACTAGGGTAGGACAAGGAGAGGCTATCCACGTTTTCTTCTCACCTTTTTCAATGCTTTCCTTAAGTAGTTCATAGTATGCAATATTTACCATCTTTGCACCAAAAGTAAGTTCAACTACATCATCAAAACCAAGCTGCCTTAATCTGTACACTATCTCTGGGTATTCAAATTCAGCAGCAAAAGAGGGTGCTAACATGCATAGATATTTCTGACCTTGTACAAATTCCATATATTAAATATATCTTAAGTCGATTCGTCTGTAAAATATTTAAGATTGATATATACTAGATGTATGGAACTGCTTCAAAAACAAAATCTCAAACAAATACTGTTAAATGAAGAAATCCAACTTGGGATCATATATTCTTTGACTTTTACTATCCCATTCCTGCTCAAACAACCACAGCTACTCATAGGGAGTATCATAAACTTCATACTAATATTCTCAATATCAAAATATGGGCTTAAGAAAATTATTCCTGTACTCTTTCTTCCTTCACTAGCATCATTTCTAAATGGAGTACTCTTTGGAGTATTCACGCCATATTTACTCTACCTCATGCCTTTCATCATCCTCTCCAACCTAATACTTGTACTTACAATTAAATATGTAAAGACAAAATATTTAAATGTAGGGATAGCAGCATTACTTAAGGCATGCTTCCTGTTTTCTGCCACATATATATTGTTTCAAGCAATACATATCCCTGAGATATTTCTAACAACAATGGGATTGATACAACTGTATACAGCGATAATAGGGGGTGGATTAGCAATGATTTTTCTTAAAACAAAAGATAGGACTGATTAGAGTTTTCTCCTTACTGTTTAATTGCTTTCTTAAATAATTCCGCACAATATATAACCATCTTCATTTCAGTTTTCAATGTCTCAACAGAGATATTTGACTCTTCCATATTAATGGTCTCTGGTGAACTATTTGTCCTTACAAATAGCCATAGCTTGTCTGTAACTAATCCTGAAACAATAGCTTTAGATTGAAACTGAGAAATCATATCCTGTTTTGACACAAAGGAAAATACAGATTCTCCATTCTCAAACACATGTTTAGGATGAGTATGTAGATTAAAAATGTATTGTATCGATACCTTCCTAGGAGCATCCTTGTAATATACATCCTTACGCTTGTATATACTTCCATCCATATATACTTCCTTTCTAAAATATCCTTTCCTTGTTGGATGCTGTACATACTTAACTGAAATATTGTGATTAGAGGTAACGGAGCTTTCCTGTCCCTTCATCACAGATGTAAATATCAATTCACCATCAACCATAAATATTGAGATTTCCCTCTCTAATCCATCACCTAAAGTCATCTTGTGAATTGAAACTACTTCCTTCCAAAAAGATTCTGGCAATGATATTGCCTGTGGGAGATTGTATTCAAATGGAAATAGTCCATCTTCCTTTAATCTATTTACCTTCTTGTAAAATTCTAAAAACGATATACTTGGAATTCTATTGTCTGTAAACAGTTCTTTGAAAAATTGAAACATACTAATATCAATATTTAACCTTAAGTTGATATATTCTACCATTTAAAATACCCACTTTAGTATGGTCTGTAACTGTTAAGTAAATTGATATACAATATTAAATAAATTCACTGGAATATATTCCATGGAAGAAGTAACACAACAGGTTGATCAACAACCTGAGCAATCAGTAGTAGTACAACCACAAGAGCAACCAAAGAAAAAAGGTCACGGTTGTTTAATAGCTTTCCTCATATTTCTTTTCCTCATTCTCGGCTTAAGTGGAGCTGCATATTGGGGCTACAAAATCATAACCAATGGGTTAGTTAAGCAAATTGATCTTAAGGTTGCATATACTCATCAGGATTTTGTCGACGGTATGAAGCAGTCAGGATTAACGGTAGAGGATCCTCTTCAATTGTGCTTGGACTGTACATATCCTACATTTAGTGATCCACAAGAGATAGAGGTTGATGTTACAAATGCTCAGGCGAGTGCATGGGTAGACTATGTTAACCAAAATCTGTCATATGGCAAACTAGAGAATACTCAAATTAAGTTTACTAACAACAAGGCTGAGATTTCTACACTTTTTACGTTCCAGGGTAAGACATTCCCAGTATATGCGTTTGGGAATATATCTAAGGCTACATCTACAAGTATTGCTGCAGATATTCAGGATGTAAAAGTTGGAGGGTTGAGTTTGCCTTCAAATATTAAGGGAATGGTTCAGAATGTGTTAGTTAATCTTGCAAATGAGAAGCTTGGAGCTATGGGAGAGACACTTGATATTGAAGAGATAGGGTTAACTAATAGCGGATTACATTTTAAGGGATTATTCCCAACGAAAGGAGAATAGCTATGAAGAATACTACTGCCATATTCGTGTTTTTAGGTCTAATATTTGTTGGTGTGATTATTTTTGCTTTCATATATCTTCCTAAGATGGTTGAAGCAAATGGTATTGGTTACAAGAATATTACATTGGAGTTACCTGTAGATATGACTAATATGAGGTACTACGACAAGGGTGTTACTTCTTTTTGTGTTAACAATGATAATGGTATAGGGATTGAGGTTAAGGAAAATGCTCCTGTGTTAGCTCCTGTCTCCGGAGTTATAACCGATATATACGAGGGTCCTAATCGTGTGGTTATACAGCCTGAAACTAATGTTCTGGTATCTGTTAGTCCTTTGGTTAGGCTTAATGTGATTGTTGGAGATTTTGTTAATGCTGGTGATGTTTTGGGGTATTCAGAGGGTTCTGATATTCATTTCATACTTGATAATCAAAAGAATGGTAGATATGAGTGCCCTTTTTTGTATTTAGATGATAGTGGAAAGAATACTCTTTTGGAGGGCTTAAAACTAACTACAGAGAGTACAGGGAGGATATGTGAGTGTGATGTGATGAAGTATTAAGAAACACAACCTGCACATACTTTCCACTTAGGAAATACCAATAATGGTAGATTGTATGTACAGGCCGGGTGGATAGAAGAGAATCAATTCTGCTAGAAAAGAGGAAATCTTTTAGTTTGCAAAATTGCTGATTTAGATTCTCAATCCATCCAATACATTTAAAGCACTGTACCTATAAAATGGGATCAGCTCCGGATAAATGCATTTGTAGAGAAATTTACCTCTCAATACCACTAATGGTGAATTGGTATATTCTCTACTTAAGAAAGCAAGCCTCCTTAGGGGACCGTAGTTCATGGCGTATAAACTACCTTGCTTTTCGACAATAATCAAATTTGTAATGAACGTTAATCAAGCAAACAAGATTATACGTTACTATAGGCGGTATTTCAAGGAGATTGTGGAGCTCAAGAACTGGGGGAATATAACCTAAAAGGCATATATGTCATAGAAATTAATCTATGGCTCTCCCGCAGTTCTTGTTATTTTTTTGACCCTTCAGAGTCGGATAGCCCTAAAGGGTCTCGGAGGAAAACGTGATGATAGAGGAAGAGAAGGTAAAGGGGAGAAGAACAGAGGAAAAACCCTTCCCATATATGAGATTCTCAGGCTCATGTACCAAGTATCATCAAGCAATATGTTAAATAACACTAAAGTATATATTATAAGTCAGGGGTAATACAATATAGAGAAATGGAATAAGATAGGGTATAATACTTTTCGATATGGTGGGTATAGCTCAATTGGTTAGAGCATTGGTTTGTGGAACCAAGGGTTACGGGTTCAAGTCCCGTTATCCACCCCATATTGAAATTTTAGCAATTCGTAACTTCTAAATGGCTCTTTAAGGTCGTAGGCTAGCACCTTTTTACCCCCTACATAAATGTTCAGGAAGACCATTTTGACAAGTTCATCAATTAAATAGGGGTCTTCAGTATTTTGTAGTACTGTAACAGCATTCTTAAAGAAGTTCACAAAACGCTCATAGCTTGGTATTTCAATCTCCATATTTATTTTTGCTTCTGCAATAGATTCCTCAAGCGATTTAATCTCGACATTCGTATCTCTAATTTTGTAAAGAACAGCCTTTAGTTTATCTGTTAAGATAGCAGTTGAGTCTTCCTTGGCAATTTCATCTTCAAGCTTTTGTTCTATGTTCTCTTGTTTCGTTTTGTTAGCCTTCAAGGTGCTTAATTTCTTTTCTAAATCAAATATTGATTCATATCTCTGTTTTTTTAGAACTTTTATAGAGTCATTATATAATTTCTCATCTACATTCAATTTTGAGGATAAGAATTCAACTGTACTTTCTACGAGAACCTTCGCTCGTATGCTATTTACTTTCTTGTCCTTTTTCTTCAATGTAGCTTTGCATTCATTATTTCCACAAGCAATGTAGAGATACTTTTCTCCAGAGGCACTAGTACTTCTTCCAGGAATCATATAGCTATTGCAATCGGCACATTTCACAAGGTCTCTAAAGGGCAAGAAATCAGAAGTTGTATGCCATGATACTTTACTCACCTTCATCTTTCTGATGCTTAGAAAGTCCACTACAGAGACTTGAGGAATGAATTCAGGGTCTGCCTTAAGTAAATCTACTGCAATATCCCCAAATGAATAAAAACCAGCATAAAATGGGTCTTTCAGATAGTTTGAGAGAGAGTTCTGTTTGAAATTTAACTCCTTGTATTTCTCTAAGATCTGTTTATATGAATATCCATGTAGAATATCTTTCCATAACTGAACATAGAGAGGGTGGGTATCATCAGGACGATAATAATCTTTTCTGTTTTTATAATATCCTTTTTTAGCACTACCACAATACTTTCCTTCCTTAACTTTCTTTTTAATACCTCGCTTTGTATCATCGGAAAGCTTATCAGAGAATTCTTTAGCCATGGCAAATAAGATACTAAGAGTCATTTTGCCAGCTGCATCATTATTGAAAGTAAATGAAACAAATTTTAAATCAAAAAGAATATCATTATCCAACATATCTAATATTTCTCCTGATTCTTTCATATTCCTTGCTAGTCTGTCAGGATGCCATGCTAATATACTATCGTACAAGTGGTCTTCTTTTATTACTCTAACAATTTCATTAAAGACTGGTCTTTTTCCTGCTTCCTTAGCACTTTTCTCTTCTGACTTAATATCAACAATCTTTAGATTGTGTTTTCGTGCGAATTCTTTACAATTAGCTATTTGATCTTCAATAGATTGTACCTGTCTCTCAGCATCTTCCGTGGATTTTCGTACATAGATTACATATCTAGGTTCATCGGTTGATAATTCTCGCTCTCGGCTACTAGATTTCTTCTTCAGGCTGTATGCCTGTGTATATTGAGACAATGCCTCTCGGTATTGCTCCTCATTTAAGGGGTTCATGTTGGTTACAGTATATAATAACCTCTTGCTCCTTTCAAAATATGTTTTTTGCTTGGATGAATATTTTTAGGATATTTTTTCATCTCAGCTTCTACAGACTCTATTAGCACTAATAAATCTGCACCTGGATTCACCTCGTTTGTAACGGAATTCTTCACCACAGTAGTAATCCTCAGATTAAATACTGTGACCTATCCCAATACCCAAAGGTATTAGATCCCTAATCGAAAATGCTAGGGTCGGTTTTTCCGTTACTAACAAGTCACGACTAACTTATTCAGTTGTGAATATAATGTAACATTTAATGTTACGAGTAGCAATAGAATAGGCAACTATCTTTACTACAAGAAGGATTTTTGATATCCTGAAAAGAATTTATAGTATAAAATTTGTTTATGGCTATTAACGATATACATTTGCATTTCTTTCCAATTGATGAATCAATAGAAGGTTATGACACTATTTATTCAGAAAATTCTTTGAAAGAACAAGTAAAAGATTATTGTAAACCCTGTCAAGAACTTGAATATTGTCCCTATGGGGTTTTGGTCGAAGGCTATCCACTACCTTCTCCAACGAGAATAATGGCTATTGAGCACAATAAATACCTAAAGTCTATTCTTGAAAAGGATGCCTTTCTTGATGAAAAAAAACTATCAAAAGATCAAAGGCAGATGTTTCAAGAGCAGGTAGATAATTTCAAAGAAGAAGATTATCCTCTGGAAATACCAAAAGTTATACAAGATATGTCTTGCCCAGTTTTCGGGCATCTTTGCCCTGTTTATTTTTGTGCTGAAAGTGGAGCTAACGAAAATGGACAAATTATTCATAATAGGATAAGCAAGGGAACAAGAAATATTCCAAGAGCTGTGTTAATACGCGTAGTCAGAAGAGATAATTCTATGTGCCAACTATGTAAAAAGATGTTGCTTGACGATGAGATACAAATTGACCATATAATTCCATATTCAAAAGGGGGACCTACAAAAGAAAGTAACCTGAGGGTTCTTTGTGAGGAATGTAATAAAAGGAAAGGTAATAAATAAGTCTTAGTTGGATATGCAAGACTAAACCCTTTTCTTAATACCTAATTCTCTTTCTAATCTATCTATTTCAGCATTAAGTTCTTTATCTGACAGATTATGATGCTGATCTTCGTTTATTATCTCATCCTCTTTATAAAATCCCTTCAATTTGTAGATCATATCTAATGCATACTTAACATCTGAGTGAGGTTGTTTTGTCTTAATATAGTTTCCCTGATAAGTAACTATCTCCTTCTTGTTTAGAAGCCTCTTATGAACCTTTAAAAGCTCCTCCGAAGGGAAATAGTCTTCCAATAGCTCCTTCCATCCTTTTGACTCTGTAACTCGCCTAGGAGACTTAGAAACACTTTCGGAATAGCCTGATTCCCTCAAAATTTTACCCATTGATTTAGGCTTTGTATTTCCGACATTTTCCGATATTTTTTTTACTGCAATCTTTTGCTTAGTAGTTGCCATACGATATTGTAACACAAGATGTTACGATATCTGCAATGTATCTGGAATCTCTAAATTATCCAACATATTCGAGGCGTTTTGATAGAAATCTACAACATACTCATTACCTTTTGTCTCTTTCAATATGGTCAAGATATTCAAAAGACTTCTTTCAAGGTTCTTGTCTGATGGAGAATCAAACAATGACAACAAAGCATCTTTGTAAAAGGGTTCTTGCTTTTCAATATCAACACCTTTCTCATTCTTTACTTTCTCGATTTCCTTTTGATCTATGCTATATGCTTTAACCATACCTAATATCAAAGCTTGAACACAGAAGGGTGGCACAAAAGCATTTGTTACCCACAATGGAAGCAATTCTATCTCTTTGATAGGTATAACGGACTTACTATTCCAAAGTTTACTTATTTCTTCTTTAGAAGCCCAATACAGCCCCTCAGGAGCCTCTTCTAGCAGGTAACCCTTTACTTTTGGCATGATATATCTTATTTATAATTTAAATCTCTTTACAAAATGGGTATTAAGAAGTTAATAACGGATATCACTATAATCCAGATCCAAGTGAGGAGAATGTATGTCAATATATTTGAAGTTTGCTCTTTGTTTTCACTTCCGAAGAAGTCTTCTCTATCTTTCAAGAAAGAATCTTTACCTATTAGAAATAGTACTAGGGGAACGATAAGAACAGAAGATATTAAAATCATGCTCCAAGTACTTGGAAAGTTCTGAGTTATCTGTGTAAGGGTTACTATTGAGGGGATTATTAGGATTGATAAGACAATCTTTATAAAGCTAGGCTTCTTTGATGTTTCTTTTTCCATATATTACTTCTGACCAAGTTATATATAACTAAATTGTTTGGGAGATTCTTTGAGAAAAGTGGTCTCCCGCTCACAGGTGAGTATCACTACTTCACCTACTAGAGTTTCCCCTAGTAACCAGGTCAGTGATTGCAAGACGGAAGACCGCCTAACACACTGACCTGGATTTAATTTTCTATACCATGCCTATGAATAGGTTTAGGTATCATGCCATTATTATAAACTAATAGATTTAAGACAGCAATTATATATTTAGACCAAGTATTTGTTATATAATTATTACAGGATGTTAAAACAAGAGACAATTCAACAAATACTCAAAGAGTACGATGAGCAAAAAGATAAATATACACAGTTTGCTTCTTTTTTGAAGAATTTGTTCTCTACTTTACTTGAAAATTACCCTATAAGACCACTCGATATACTGAGCCGAGTAAAGAAACGCGATTCTTTGCAAAAAAAGCTAGAAGACCCCGAAAGATTGAATGTTTTTCATTTAAATGATGTTGGAGATGTTGTAGGAATAAGAATTTTGGTTTACACATGGACAGATGTAATAGCTTTGGCAGAACAAATACTTGTTTGGTTTCCTGGTAGCATAGAAATATCTCGTAAACCAGCCTCAAGTTATCCATCATTTAATATACGAGGGAAATTAAATGATGAAAGAATAAGCCTTCCTGAATATAAAATGTTCGAGAACTTAGTATTTGAAATTCAAATAACAACGGTTCTTTACCATTCATTTATAGAACAACAGCATGATGTCTTATATAAAGATAGTAGAAATCTCGAAGAAATAAATCCACAGCAATATTCTTATTTAAAAGATGAGTATAAAAACTTAATAGAAAATTATATGTTGCCTGCACAGGGGTGGTTAGATTATCTCAATGAAATATCTGGCAAGATAGAAAGGAAAGAAGAGTTGTTTTCTCCAAAAGAAATGGAACTTTTATCTAGTATCCCCGACAATAATGTTCTATTTGACAAATTGACCAACTTAAAATCATACATGGAAAAGTATGTTGATCTCTTCATCAAGGATATCGATATAGTATTGCTTATTAAAGAAGTAATACTTCAAGCAAGTAAGAACAAAATCAAGCCGCTGAAAACTCAATTTGGAACTTTTAGGGGGAAATCCTTCCAAGAGGTCTTGCAGATATCTCTTTCTATATTTGAGATTTTGATAAATGGATATCCCCCAAAATACTATGCCCGAATTATTGAAGCTCTCTTAGATGTATATATAAGGATTCCAGAGGACAAACATATAATCATAGAATCTTTAAAAAGGATAGCTTTCCCTATATGGGAGGGGGATAAAATTTATTTCCAACATTCTCTGGATTTCATAGTCATTATAAAATCTAAAATAGGGGAGAATTATGAAGACTATATTGATCTTATTACAGGAGTATCCTCAGAACTTCTTTCTTTAGACATAGACAAAAATGAGTCAATCAATTTTGATTCACTAACTATACACCAAAGTTGTCTACCTGTAGGAAAACCCTGTAAAGAAATGAGGTCTCAAGTAATAGAATATCTAAAAAAGACATACATCATGGTCTCAAAGCTTGATTCTAAGCTGAAAGTTATAAAAGCTTTAGATATGGGAACCAATTATCCTCTAAGAGGAGGAAAAGATAAGAAGCTGGATAGATTGATTTTTGAAAACATAGAATCGATATTGGCTTTTTATGAAAAGGAGTTAAAAGGAAATGAGTATAGCCTTATTCAAGAAGTAGAAACAAAGCTTTTATTCCTTAGCAGACGATCAAGGCCTGAAGTAAAATTGATCCCAAATCTGCTCAACCGATTTGAAAGAAACAAAGAATACCAAATGTATCGCTTATTCTTTGGTTGGGAATACGAAAGGTATGATAATACGAAATCATTTAAGGACGGAGATCAAACCAGAAATGCCAAGATAAAAAAGATTACAAAGGAAATAGATACAAAAAGCCTTCCAGTTTGGATAAAGAGATTTAAAGAATATATACATAGTAATTCATTCACATTGCAGGTATCCTCTTCAAATAGTCACGAATTTCAGAATTTTTTAAGAAACTTTGCGAAAGAAAAACCAGCCCTTGCAGTAAAGGTATATACAAAATTGCACAACCTTTTAGATAAGTACGCTTACACTTACAATATAATTCTTGGGCTATTCGATAGCAGTCCTGTAACAGCGAAGAAGATATTAACCAAATCTGTAAACAGAAAGTCAAATCGTTACTGGATAGCTTACGGAATAGAAGATTTTGGTTCCTTATCTACTAAATTCCTTTCAGATTTTTTTGACAAACTTAGAAAGACCAATGATATTAGTAACATAGTTTTATTGATCAGAAGTCTCCTCAAAAAGCCTAAACTAAATAAAGGAGAAGAACACATCTTACAAATAGCAATAAAGTATGTCTCCTCTAAACATAATACAAGCTGGACACGAAACCTTTATTTCAATGAACATGATGATTTCGCTATCAAATATCTTTCTAAAGAAACAATCAACGATATACTTGACAATCTTCTATTCGCAGAAGATCTCGATTATCACATCGAAACCATTCTTAATCAGATATCTAAAATCTATCCAGAAGAACTTTTTCCATTCATCAAAAACCGAATTAGTAAAGAAGATTCTATGAAAGAAATCATTCCTCGCTACTCTGCAATACCTTATGAGCTGTTTTATCTTGATGTAGGAACCCCTGAGAGCGTTAAGAACTTCATAATCGATCTTTTCAAGGAATATAAGAAAGAATCGCTAAGAAGGTGGCTGTCAACAAGACTAATTTCTCTTTTACTGTTAAAAATAGAACCAGAACAAGAAATTTCAATCCTGAAGTTACTTATCGACAAAGGTGAACAGGGAAGTGAATTCGCACTCGAGATACTTGAGAAATTTGACCAAAAGCCCTCTTTTACTGATGAAATAATTCAATATATTATAAAATCTAGAGTTGTTTCTAAGAGAGTAAAAAGTTTGATATACATGATTTATGTACACACAGGTGTTGTTGAAGGAGATTATGGTTTTGCTAATTACTTCAAAGAGACTGCGCAAAGAATACAGGAATGGGAGAAAGAGCCGGCGCTAAAGGTTTTTGCTACAGAATTGAGTAAATACTTAATGAAGAAAGCGGATAGTGAGCATACATCCGCTACGACAGAAAGGATACAACGAGAGGCTAGATTTAAAACACGAAGTTAGCACTCTTACAAACAGTTTTCTATAAAAAGTCCCATAAGTTCACAATGCATTCTCCTATATATACCAACCTTAAAGAATGTACTCTATCTTAACATCTTTATTTTCTAAGGAAAGTATTTCATTTAGCTTGTCAAAGACCTCTTTTATATGATTTAATTCATTTAATGCGATAGTGGAGAAATGTTCATGCGAATTTGAATTCTCCACCCCATATCATAGGTTTGAATAAGATTATTTACTAATCGAATGAATGCTCATGTAATTATGCATGAAAGTTTCGAATCTCCAGCAGCTATTCTTGATTGGTGTATTAAAAAGAACATTCAAGTATCCTTCACAAGGCTCTATAATGGCGATATTTTACCCACAAATCCTGATAGTTACGATATTCTTTTTGTAATGGGAGGTCCTCAATCTCCATCAACAACAATAGAAGAATGTCCTTACTTTGATGCACAATCCGAAATTGAGCACATTAAGAAGGCAGTAGATAATCAAAAAAGTATTTTAGGTGTATGTTTAGGTGCCCAATTGATAGGAGAAGCACTTGGAGCAACATATGAGCATAGTCCTAATAGAGAAATTGGTGTATTTGACTTAAACCTTACGGAGGATGCCAAAACAGATCCAGTATTTTCGTATTTTCCTAATACATTTAAAGTTGGACATTGGCATGGAGATATGCCTGGGCTTACACAAGATTCAAAAGTATTAGCATATAGTGAAGGTTGTCCAAGACAAATTGTAAGATACACTCCCAATATATATGGTTTCCAATGTCATTTTGAATTTACTAAAACTGCAGTTGAAGGAATGGTAGAGAATTGTGGAAACGAATTAGAGAAATACAGAGATAATCCATATGTAGAAACACACGAGGAATTACTATCTCATGACTTTGAGGAAATGAATGAAAAGCTGTTTATATTCTTAGACTATCTTAAATCAATAATAAAACAGTAATATGAACGAAACCAATAGAGTAGATCAGTTTGTTTGTGTTGTTAACAAGAAGATAGATTCTGCTAAATTACTAAATGCTTTAGGACATATGGCAGCAGGATTAGTAAATCTACATGTTAAGAATAATACCCTAGATAGTATGAGATTCAGAGATTTCTATGATATGGATAAATCTCCTCATCCTAGTATTTCTGAGAATGGTTTTATTATCCTTAGAGCAGATAATGGGAATAAGATTAGGACATTAAGAAATCAATTGATAGAGAAGGGGATATTGTTTACTGATTTTACGGATGTAATGGTAGAGGGTAATCATATATCACAACAGAAGGTTTATGATATTACTAGGGAAGAGGTATTGGATTATTTAGGTATTTGTTTCTTTATGAATATTGATGAGTCTAAGGAATTAACTAAGAAGTTTTCTATTTATCAGTCAAGATAAAGTTTTTAAAACTTCCTTCTATATTCCCAACAATATTTTATAAAAATCTCCTGTATCCCTATGCGATATTGGTAGATAATATCCTTCAGATGATTTAGGAATTTCGAAGTATACATGCCCTGTTTTCGCTAGGTTAGGTCTAATCGATTCATAATATAATTGATTTTCATCTGCGATAAAGTATAACGCTTGCATTTCATATTGATTATCCTGAGAATCTGCCATAACTATCATATCATTAACAACTATTACGTCTTCAGCAGAAGTATTTTTAATAGTAAGGTTTAACTTAAGAAAGACATTATTTTTGTCCGAAGGTTCTGTTGGATTACCATAACCCGAAGGTAACTCCGAAAGTTTCTCTACACTGTTTGCCTTTATCGTTATTGTTGCTAAAGTAACTTCTTCACCCAATACCTTTTCTATTGTATTAATTTGATTATCTGTGTCTTTCTCTTCTTCTGTGGTATTTTCTAAATTATTTATTTTGAATATTCTCCAAGTTCCACTTTCGTTTCTCATTGAAGAACTAAATTCTGAATCATCAATTTTGAATACAACCTCAGCTGTCTTCCCATGTTTTTTAATATTTAACTTCGTTAGTAAGTTAATAAAAGTCATATCAGAATATAACGAATTAGCCATTTCTCCATTTTCAATTGAAGTTCTAAATTCAGTTTTAGCAGTTTCCTTTGCGGAATCAACCAAGCCAGATAATAATCCAGCAAACATACCAGCATCTTCCGTATCAGTATCACTCATTGCATCAACAAATACATTGTCTATGACAGAACTGACATCGACATATTTTTCAAACAAGGCATAATCTCTTTGTTGAGTTGCTTTTCTAATTTGAAGAAGTGAGTAGGAGGGAGTATTTCGAAAATAAGAAAATGCTGAGATTACTAATATGAATATACCTACAATTATTCCTAATAATATGAACAAGGATTTTTTATTCTTTTTGTCTTCCATATTCTTATGTCTATATTATTTCTTTATTATACTCTAACTTTCGAAACAAAATATAACATTAGGTTTGTAAATACTTATTAAGAAATGTAAAATAACTTAAAGAAAGTATCATTTTATATGGAAAACCAAGAAAAAAGAAAATTTAATATTTATTGTGATGAAAGTTCTGTAGAGAATACTCTGCCATTTTTTGTCATTGGGGCTCTTTTAGTTCCACGAGAGCAAAAAACCTCTATTGTAAACGACATTACAGATTTAAGGAAAAAGCACTCTTTTTTCCGAGAGGTTAAGTGGAATAAAACTACAACAAAACATAAGGATTTCTATGTTGATTTAGTCCGATACTTTGCTCAGAATAACGATATCGAATTTAAGTCTATACTGGTTAAGAAAGTCCTTATAGATATGAAATTTCATGATAATGACACTGAAAAAATGTTTTACAAATTTTATTATCAGTTACTAAAACGTAGATTCAAAAAAGATTCAGTCAATTATATCTTTACTGATTTTAAAACTCGCAAAATAAGGCTTCAACTACCGACTATGCACAAGTTTCTAAACACTTTTGAAGATATTCAAAAGTTTGGAATCCAAATTAAGCACTTACAAGAATATGATTCTCAAGAAATTGAATTATTACAAATGACAGATTTTCTCACAGGGGCTGTCGCTTATGCGAATAACTATGAAAAAGAAAGTGACACTTCTATAAAAGGTTATCTGGCAGAATTTATTTCTCGAACATTTGACATAAACCTAGGAAAGGGAAGTAACTTCTATTTTGAGAAATTTAATATATTTAAGTGGATTCCAAGAGACAAAAAATGAGCATAATTTCTTTTCCTATATTGGATTGTACAACAGAAGAGGAGTTTAAGAAAATATTTATTGATGAACTCGTAAATGGGTCTTTAGTCTTCAGAGGATACAAGCTCAATGTTTTAGAAGATGATTTTTATCATGTTTGCTTTGAAAGAGGTGTAGGTGGTGCTGAAAAATCCGACTTAGGATTAAGGAGAAGTCGTAGAATGTTGATAATCAAAGAGATGTGTAATGACTCACTTCCCTTTAAGATTATTTATCAAACGGAAAGAGAGAATAAAAGCCTTTGTATTCTTTTTGAAGAATTGGAAACTGCTGTATATCTTCAACCGATAAATACAAAGTCTGGAAAATACCTTAAACTTCTGACACTCGTCTCCTTTGGAGAAAAGGTTACTAAAAAAATTGAAAAACAAAGAAATCAAGGGGAAATTATTGACGATATTGAAAAAGTATTTTTAGAAGCTGTTTGATTCAGGCTAAACAACTTCCAGAAAAGCCGACAGATATACATTAAGTCTATCTTATTTACATTATATTTGACAAAAGTTAAAATGTAAAGTAATAAATTATACCCTTGTTAGTGTATAATTATTAAAATAATATTCTAATGTAATTTGGTATGGCTCAAATTAGAGAAATTCTTGATAATGAGTTATTTGCTAATTTCCTTAATTATAGTTTAGCAACTCGGAATTACGAAGAAAATGATGAAATGATTCAGTTTGAGCTTGTCGATTACTCGATGGATATTGTGCCAGAAGGGGCTGCATTTCAAGAACCTTCACTTTTCCTTTTATCAAAACAAGACGAACAATTACGAAAAGAGGTTGTCAGTGTTATTTTGAAGGTCATCAATACCCCAAAAACCATATTCGTAAATAATGAGCAAATTAACTAGACTGATATTTAATACAAAAGCTCGAGAATCGCTATTAGTAATTGAACAACAGATGATATTATTACTGTCCAAATAAGTATCTTATTTTGCCTCTGAATTTCGTTTATTGATTCGTAATGTCGACTTGCTTCTTTCTCAGCTTTGCTCTCTCCCATTCTAGAAACTTCTTCCCTTCCTTCATTCCAATTTACTTGATTACTAGGAAATTGACAGTTTTCTAATGCAATAGCTATTTTCTCAAGATAAAAGTTTGTGTCTTTTTCCGTTTTTGCCATTATAGATTAAAGGAGAATAAATTTAGATAATTGTAAACAATATATTATTCTAGCATGATTGTTATATTATCTCTTTTTTTGCAGGGTGTTGAACAATTGGGCTATCTACTAAATCGAATTTATATTTCAAGATTGGATATATTAAAGTAGTTTTGGAGCAAATTGTTTCTAATTTCTTCCCACCACTTACCCCATTCAACAGTCTATTTCTTCAAAGATTGTGTTATCACCAAGTACAAATCCTTCATAACAATACCTCCCATTCCCCAATACAAAGGTAACCAAAATGGAAAATTCAAAACATCCTGATTAACATATACCCATGCACCAGTACTCATTGCTACAGATTCGACAAGAGTAGCTACAATCGCAACAATAATATAAAAAAATATTTCTAATTTACTTGATTTAATATTAATTAAACATGCTAAAACTAAGAGTAATATAGAAATTAATAATGTATTTCTCCAAAACAGAGCAATAGCCACAGATGCAGCTAATACACAAAACAATCTCCATAAGTACAAATATATTTTAGTATTCTTCATAGCAAATTATTATAAATAAATTTATTTCTACCTCTTCTTCCTCATTAAATCCTTCGTATGCTTTCTAATATGCCCATCTATAACCTTAACATAGTCTACAGCCTTGTATATTCTACCTCCCTTTTTGTAAGGTATCTCTGTATCGTCCTTAAGTAGAAGTAAGTTCTTAACAAATATACTTTGAGCTTTCATAAATCTAGAATACAGTTCATTTCTAGAATATTTAGCATATTCCCTTGCACCTCTAATATTAGTAACCATAAGAGATTCATCAATCAAAGGAAGATCTTTCTTCTTAACAAGTGCATCAACCACTCGAGTATAGTACTCATGATAGTAGACTAGGTGAGCAATAATCTCTTTAGCATTCCAACCATCCTCATACACAGGTCTAAGAAGCTTTGTAGTATGTACTACCTCTAAGAAAGCATTAACAGATTCTTCAAGATTTTTTATTTCTTGTACCATAATTCATTATACAAAATTACAAACTCATTAGCATTTTATTATTCTCATTGATTTTGTATACAGTTATGTAATAATAAATTATGCAAACAACTACAAAAATCTTAAACAAAAAAACAAATACTACACAAAACAAACAGGTTAGAATATATAACCCTGTTACAAACTCATATTATCAAATAAGACAAAAAACAGCCTCTTCTAGGAGAAGAGGAAGCATCATTGAAAAATGGGCAAGCAAGAATTTGTCTATTTAGACTCCTGCGTGATATTAGATTGTATTTCCTTCAAACAAGGCTTTACAAAGGTTTGTAGAAACAGAAAGTTTGATATTGGGGAAATAGATTCTCAAAAAGCAGAAATTATGTTATCAGAGATAAATATTATAGAAGTTACGGAGCATTTAAAAGATGCAGAAGCAACAAGAATTGCTATTCAAGAAGGATATTCATATTTTGATTTAAATAAACAAAGATTAGAAGAAATTGAACTTTCTGAAGATAATATAAAAAATGTTGATGAATTATTGAGAAACGAACTCTTCAACTTACCTGCAGTTGTATCTATTAAATCAAAGGGCTTATCAAAAAATGATATCACCACCCTTTTAAATATTTGCAACAAATACTCAATTTTCTTTGTTGATGCCATGCACTTTCTAATTGCAGACAAAGAAGGGTGTAATTATTTTATTACTTCTGATGAGAAATTAAGAAAAGGCTTAAACAAATTAATTGAGGACTCATTTTCCTCCGCAACGATGTTAATCATGTCTCCACAAGAATTTAAAAACTCTGTGTTACCAAAACTAGTAGCATAGAACTACCTTTTCTTAATATATCCCAAATACTCCTTCAATTCCTTAACCGTAGACATATCTACAATATCAGTAAACAATATACCCTCTAAATGATCTATTTCATGTAATATAATTCTAGCATCTAAACCATCATACTTTTCAGTATGACTATTACCATTCTCATCCAAGTAGGATATTCTAACCCAATACTTACGTACAACCTCTCCAAATGTTTGAGCATAGTTAACACTCAAACAAGCTTCATAGTACTTAACTAATTTCTCAGATGCAGATTCTACAATGGGATTAATATAGTACTTAGGAGATTCCCTTCTACCATCTCTATCACTCCTTTGTACTAGGAATATTCTCTTAGGTATACCAATCTGTATAGCAGATATAGCTACACCATATTTAAAGCTCTGTAGGGTATCTATTAAGTCTGTACAAAGAGATTTGAACTCTACAGACCTTAGATATGGAGGATCAATAGGGAGAGATACCTCTCTTATACCTTCATCTGTATCTAATACAATATTCTTTATCATATCCTTGTATTGTTCTTAAACTCTTCTACAACCTTCTCACACAACGCTAACATTCTTTTCCTAGCATCATCTACGAGAATTTTGTCATCTAAATAATCAGCAATTAATTCATAGAAAAGATCAATAACCTTCCAAAGAATATAGTGCCTGTTATTGTATTCTTCTGGTGAATATTTACTTAATTTTTTCTTAGGATCTTCACCTGAGATATATACACTAGACGAGCTATATACCAACACCTCTTCAAAGAATAGACTCATTGGATCTGGATATATCTTCTCATTTTCCCAATTAAATATCCCCCCTAATTTTTCAAAATACAAATGAGGGAAAAACGCCTTATGGAAATATTCATGAATCAATATCTCAGATACATACTCATTAACCCACTGTGTATGTAATTCTAAAGGTACTTCTGCATATATATTCTTGCCATTGGATCCACCCTGAGTACTAGTACTCATAGAACAAGCGAGATAGGCAATCAAAGGTGATTCATTCTTCTTATCATACTCTAATAACTCGGACATCTTGTTTACTACATTGTCGATCTTTTCTTTTTGTTTAAATATCTCAAAATCAGAGTAGAGTAATCTATTAATATCATCCGATCGGGAAAGCAATATCTCTTTAAAGGTCTGACTTCCATCCTTAGTTTTTCTTTGCTCAAAATACAAGATATGAGGTTTAAGTTCATTATATTTCTCATTATCCGGGAATCCTTCATATGCCCAATCGAATAGGGGACTTTCTTCATCCCAATCGTATTCATTCCTTTTTTTTGAATATCCTTCTAAATGCTTTTCATCTTCTTCTGTAATTCCAAAAGTTTCATCAAAATATTCATACAAATGGGGGGCAACAAAAACACTCCATCTACTCATGGCATCTACGAAATGATCTAAAAGGACTTCATAGTTTGTTCTGATTATTAGTTCTCTCATATATCTATATTATACTATTAAATTTTTAACAGTATTAGTCCACCAACCACAGTTATAATTCCTAAAATCTTAACAAATAAATCATTCTTTTCCTTAAGGACAAGGTATCCATACAATATTACAATAACCAATCTCAATTGACTAAGAGCCCCAGTAACCACTACCAAACCACCAAGATCATAACACCTAATAACTAGGTAATAACCAATTAAAGAAAATATACCTGTAATAGCCGAATACAAAGTATACCTCTTAGGAACATCCTTAATACCCTTCAAAGCACCAGAGCACAAAGCTATAACAACTAAAAATATACTAGTTATACCCAAATTCAAAGCAACATACAGCCCAGAAGAAAAATTAATGCTTACATGATTATCTATCAGCACATTCAAACCAAATCCAAAACTAGCCAACAATTGCATTAAAGCCCATTTATTAAACACAAACTTTCCTTTTCTTACAGAAGAAACCAAAACACCCGAAAGAATTAATAATATACCTATCAACTTTAATTGAGTAACCGTTTCTCCAAGTATAAGAAATCCTCCAATCGTATAAGTTAATACTGAGAATCTACTAAGCAATATCTGTTCTGAAACAGGTAAATTACGTATCGATATGAAAGCACCCCAAAAACAAAAAGCACAAAGTATTCCTCCAACTACTAGGAACATCCAATCAATAGTATTAGTGGAAAATATTATTCCCGTTGTACGAGTATCCTCAAAGAGAAGTAACAAAGCAAAGGGAAGTGAAAATATATTGTAGAAAAGAGAAGAGAGTACTGGGTTATCCAAGATTGTTGTTACTTTTTTATTTACAATACTACTTAAACCATAGAAGATACCAGCAATAAGAGGAAGGAGGTAGATCATTTGTATACTCAATAAATTAATCTGAAATTATATCACTCTCAATATGTTCTGTCAGATTTGCAAATTTCGTTTAATTATCAAATAATATATACGTAATCTAATTCATCTATATATGCCAGCAATAATAAATTTCAAAATATGTGATAACGCAAGAGAATGTAGTGGTATAGCAATATGCCCTACTAAAGCCATGCACTATGATGAAGAAAAACAAAGCATAGTCATAGATAAGGATAAATGTACAAGCTGCGGATTATGTAGACCAGAATGCCCAATAGGAGCCATACAGATTGGAAGAACAGATGAGGAGTATCTACAATGCCGAAAAGAGATAGACGAAGATACTAGAACAATTAAAGATTTATTTGTAGATAGATATGGTGCATCCCCAATATCAGAATTTTTTATGATTAACAGTAATCAATTAGAAGAGAAGATACAAAATGAGAATATAACCTTAATAGAAGTATATGACCCCGTAGAAGCACAATGTCTGTTGAAATCCATACCTATTAAAGATCTTACGGATGATATACAAGGAGACGTACAATATTACAAACTTGAACCATCAGAGGATATAAAAAATAAATATAAAATTACTAAACTACCATCATTGCTAATATTTAAGAATAAAACATTGTTAGGAAAGATCGAGGGGTATTATATGATGGAACAAATTGATTATATCAAAGAAATAATTCACCAAATCCGCTAAATCCTTTCAGATGATATATAATCAACTATGAAACATATCCTTTCAGTATTCATAGGCCTCATATTTTCCAGTATACTACCAACAACCCTTCTTCAAAATGAAATAGTTGAAAACTCCATCACTCTTGCCCCACCTTCCATAGAGCAGAAAATTCTTAAATATATGACCTTAGAAGAAAAAGTCGGCCAACTCTTCATGGTAGGTATAGACGGAACCACTCTCACAGAAGAAACAAAATCTTTCCTAACAGAACATCATATGGGAAGTGTAATACTGTATGCAAAAAATGTGTCCACTCAGGTACAGATCGCACTGTTAACTCAGGAAATTCAAACAACCAATGATATCCCACTATTCATATCCATAGATCAAGAAGGGGGAATAGTTGCTAGATTAAAATGGAATGATACATTAACCATAGCTCAAGAAGATATTAAAACACCACAACAGGCATATACCGTGGCTAAGAATAGGGGAGAGATACTTAAAGAATTAGGTATTAATATGAATCTCGCACCAGTAGTAGAATACATTACAGACAAAAATTCCTTCCTTTACAATAGGGCCTTTAGAGGATCTAAAGATGATGTCGCACAAAAAGGAATATCCTCAATACAAGGCTATCAAGATTCAGGTATCATAGCTGTGCTTAAACATTATCCTGGACATGCCAACCTATCTCCAGACTCACATTACTCCTTACCAATTGTAAATATTACAGCCAAACAATGGGATGAATATATACAACCATTTAGTAGAATACTAAAACAAACCAATGTAGATGGAATAATGGTAGGGCATATTATGTATCCCAACATAGATAATCATCCAGCAACCCTTTCAAAAGAAATTATTAGTAATCGCCTAACAACAGATCTTCAGTACGAAGGCCTCGTTATATCTGACGACATGGGTATGGATGCATTAGATAATCAAGGAACCATACCTGAGGTTGCTAAGCAAGCAATAGAGGCAGGAAATGACATATTGATATATACAACTGCAGATACATTAATACAAAAGCAGGTATATGATTACATCCTGCAAGAGGTTAGTAATGGGAATATGAATATAGATGAGAAGGTATTGAAGATTTTAAGAGAAAAGATTACATACGGTATAATTACTACAAGCTATTAAAAATATTGACATATCTATTCCACATTGCTAATGTATAGATACGCAACTACCCGGTCGTAGTTGATAGAAAGAAGAGGCAGGAATCTAACCAATTCCAACTATTTAATTAGTGCATGCTTCTTCTTTCGCCTTTTTACAACCTTTTTCATCAATATCGCGTATTTACTACAAGTCTTAATCTTTGTTGACACATTCATTGCGCAGTGATAATATATTGACATTCAACTACCTGATCGTAGTTGATAGAAAGAAGAGGCAGGGACGTAATCATTCCCAACTATTTACTTAGTACATGCTTCTTCTTTTGCCTTTTTACAACCTTTAGTAAAAAGTATTCCACTATTCAGAAATCTCTACAACCTTCTTTCTACTCTTAAACCCCAATTTGATTTTAATACTCCCCTGGGGAATATTAAGAAATTGAGAGAGTAGATATATTACAGATATATTTGCTTTTCCATCCTTAGAAGGAGACTTAGTAAATACATGGTAAACCTCATTCTCAAGTTTAACCTCATCCCTTTTTGCGTTTGCTTTAACTAATACTGATATATTCATACCATGAGTATATATCATATTAGAAGAGATAGCTTGGAAAGAAGATGATATAATACGCGTATGTTACAAGACAAAGTAAAAATAAGAATAGAATCTGGAAAAGGTGGAGAAGGATCCGTTGCTATGTATGCTAACCGATGCTCTGGTGGAGATGGTGGTAAAGGTGGAGATGTATACCTCAAAGGCTCTATGCATACATATGACCTAAGTCGCTTCGATCCAGAAAAGACATACAAAGCTCCTAATGGATTACCTGGTCAACAGAAAGAAAGAAAAGGTGACAAGGTAGAAGATCTAACCTTAATTCTTCCATTAACTACAGAGGTATATCTAGAGAACAATCTAATTGGGAAGATAGAGAATGATGGACAGGTATTAAAGATATTGGAAGGTGGAGTAGGTGGATATGGGAATGCAACATTAATTAGGAATAGGGAGTGGAGATCTAATGATACAGAGAGGGCAAATCAGATGGGAGTATATACTCTCGTTCTCAAACTTAAATCTGATGTCATATTCATTGGATATCCTAATGCCGGTAAATCTAGCCTTTTAAATGAATTAACTAACGCCCATGTAAAGACAGCTGCATATCAATTTACCACATTGGAGCCACAACTAGGTATTATGGACGGCCTCGTGCTTATGGACCTTCCAGGCCTCATAGAAGGTACATATGATGGCAAGGGATTGGGTACCAGCTTTGTTAAACATACTGAAAACTGTAAATTAGTAGCACACTTTGTAAGTCTAGAGGAAGAAGATTCATACCAAAGCTATATTAGTATGAGAGAGGAGATAAAGAAGATTAGTAAGGATATGTATGAGAAACCAGAGATAGTAGTATTAACTAAAACAGATATGGTTGACGAGAAGAAATTGGAAGAAACCATTAAGAAATTCAAGGACAACGATATTGAAGTATTAAGCACATGGTTTATAGATACAGATTCTGTTAATACATTGAAAAACAAATTCAAAGAATTGCTATCCTAAAGGGGTTATTGAGATTACTCCCATCCCATAGTATAATGTCTCCCATGTCAGGTAACAATACAATGTTAGAAAAACCAAGCACAGATCAGAGACAAAACACCGCAAGTGTAGCTGTCCATATTCTTCCAAAGCTAGAGACTAATAGTTCAGAAAGAATTAGACAAGATGGTAACTTCGAAACAATTCTTCAACCACTTTACGATTTTTTACCCGATTATATTCCCCTTGAACCATACAGAATAGATGCAAGAATTCCATATCATCTATATCGTCAAACAGAGCATAAATTAATGACATCACAGATGGGGATTGATCCAACGGATGGAAGTGAAGTATATAGGACTTTAGTTGGGAAGATGGGAATTAAAGAAGTATTGCCACAAACTATAGAACGACCTGGATATACAGTACATTTATCTACACCTCTAGAAGACTTTGATGTCGCAACAAATTATCTCTCAATTACATATAACACTGAAATAATTAATTCACCCTTAAGAAATAGAAAACTTAAGCATATAGAAGAAAGAAATCAAGAAGAAAATATTGTTATTCATACATTTGTTGATGAAAATATTAAACACCAAGTAGTGCTTCATGTCAGAGATTCATTACAACAGCTTTTGCTTCCTCGGCAAGAAAATAAACAAAGGGTATTATCAAAAATACCAAAGCAAGCTAATTTAAGAAGAAGCATGTTTGATGATGAAACAACTAAAGAATTTTTCATAGATGATCTCCCATGCATGGAAAGTGATAAACGAGAGAGAGAAGAGATTTTGAGAACCTACATAGAAACAGCCGCTTTATTTCTACAACTTGAATCGTTTAATTTGGAATATAACAAAAAGGGAATTTATACTAATAACGATTTAGAAACTTTTCCACACAAGCTAGAAGTTGGACCACTTGTAATTTATTACACTGGAGATAAACAAAATCAAACTGGAATTAAAACATTTGCTGGTCTAGTAATAGCACGATTAAGATATGCATTTAATATAGATTCTATGGCTGTTTCTGCAAGTAGTCCTGATTATAGAAAGGTTTTCAATCAACGGTTTGGAACTGAATTTCAATTAGAACATGAAATAAGATATCGTACGGGGATGTCTTTTTATGATGAAATTTATACAACAAAAGATGGTGTAAAAATTAAAGTTAGTCTTGAGAGAGAACCTCATAGACCATTCAAAACTCAATTGATATGGGGAATAGAGAATCTAGGAGAGAATTTTGATGACGTGAATGATATTATCTCAGCAGCAACACAAGAGAAACCTCAAAAAATAGATTTTTTCGAATCCTGTATTAAAGCATATTCCGTTCGCGATTATACATACGTTGTATTTACAAATAGAGGTAAAAAAGAAAAATAATTGTGTTAATATATCCTATATGATCCCTTTAAACCTCTACATCCATATCCCATTTTGTTTTGCTAAATGCCCATACTGTGCATTCTTCTCATGTACCAACTGTGAGGATACATATGAGGAATATTTCAAGACATTAAACAAAGAAATACTTACTAAATCCAAGATATATAAAGATAGGGAAATACAAACCATATACATAGGAGGAGGAACACCCAATCTAGTACCATACAAATACATAATAGAGTGTATAGAAAATATTAAAAAAAGTTTTCAATTAAGCAAAAGTATTGAAATAACCATAGAACAATATCCACAATACATAAGAAAGGAATCGTTAGAGGCCTACAAAGCAGTAGGTATAAATAGAATAAGTATCGGGTTACAAGCAACAGATGATAATCAATTACAACAGCTAAGTAGAAGATATACATATGAAGAATTTCTTGAAAAGTACAACCTTGTAAAGAAAATAGGTATTAAAGATATTGGTATAGATCTCATCTTCGGATATCCTAATCACACACTCAATCAATGGGAGAAGTCATTAGAGCTTGTTACAGTGCTAGATATCAACCATATCTCATGTTACAGCTTGGAAGTAGAAGAGGAAACACCATATGGTAAATTAAATGAAAAAGGAAAATTAAATCTTCCAACAGAAATAGTAGATCGAGAAATGTATCATTATGCTTGTGATTACCTAAATAAGAAAGGTTTCAAACAATATGAAATATCCAACTTTGCAAAAGAAGGATATGAATGTATGCACAATCTTAACTTCTGGCACTACCAAGACTATGTTGGGCTAGGAGCAGGTGCATATTCAAGGGTAGAAAATACTAAATCACACAATCCTGAAGATATACAAAAATATATTAATGGTGAATGGGATATTGAAAAAGAAGATATTAAAAAAGAGGATGAAAGGATAGAAAGAATAATGCTTGGATTGAGGCTAAATGAAGGAATTAAATATGATGGAAAACTCTTTCAAAAAAAATATATGATTAAAGTAGGTGAGAATATGATTTTGAATATAAATGGAAAAGATATGTACAATCAGGTTGTAGAAAAAATCATATAAAACATATATATTTATATAATAATATTTAAATATATACATATGGACGATAATCTTCATGAGCCCATTAATACTGATATTCAATCAGATACACCACAAACCCTGGAATTTACAGGATCGATACAACAAGAGCCATTTGATAACTATGCTAATCAACTTTACCAAGATGCAAAAGATGCAGGGATATCTCCAATACAACAAGTATTCTTAAACATACATGTAAATGCAATATATGGCAGTAGTATGCAAGATTCGAGTGGATCACTTACAGGTATCTTTAAAGCGATAGTAGGACTAACTGGAATGAAGGATTTGACATTGGCAAATGGTTCTAAAATTGTAATGGGAAATGTATCAGATACTGGTCAAACCGTGGGTGATGGATCAGCAAAACAATATAGATTACCCCATATAATCAAGTCTTAGCATATGAATATCTACTTCGCAGGTTCAATTCGTGGTGGAAGAGAAGATGTAAAAATATATCAAGAAATAGTTGCATTTTTAAAGACCAAAGGGACTGTGCTAACTGAACACATCACCTTAGAGTCTATACATGATATGGGAGAGGATGATAAAACAGAAGAGTTCATATACAAACGAGATATCGATTGGCTCGAACAATCCGATATTGTCGTTGCAGAAGTAACTCAACCAAGCCTTGGAGTAGGCTATGAACTTGCCTACGCCGAAAGTAAAAAGATCCCCGTTATTTGTCTCTTTCGAGAAAATTCTGGAAACCATCTTTCTGCAATGATCAAAGGCGATTCATATTTTAAAGTAATTAAATATACTGATATTAAAGAGGTAATAACGGTTCTTCCTAGCTATATGGTTATACCTCAAGAAGTGGTATAATACCAACATAATCTCCACAATATATACATGGATAATCGCTCTGTCCTTGCCGTAGGTATTAATACCCCTGCCGAAGAAAAAATCATAATACAAGAAAAGTTGAAGCTTAAAGACATTACCCTTGATACGGCTTCAATCAAAGATATAATCTTTGAAATTATCGATGGAATTATTACCGTAGATATAACTGGCAAAGATCTAAAACAATATGATTATGTTTGGATACAATCCGGATGGAATACCACTCATATGGCATATCTGCTGCATCTGTATCTCAAATCACAGAATATTCCACATAACAAAACTAATTCACATAACACAAAACTCTCTGATATATTCTCCCTGGCATATAAGGGTGTATTAGTTCCTAACACATATTTCCATAACGGGCTTAAAGTAGAAATACAAAATATAAATGAGATAGTTAAGGTGTGCAAATTACCATGCATATACAAGACGTCATTGGGGTCATTGGGATCTAATGTGTTTTTAGTAGATAGGGAGGATAAGATTAAGGAAACAATCAAAAAGAATGGGAAATATAATAGGTATATATTTCAACAATATATTCCTAATGATTTTGATTATAGAGTAGTTATAGCTAATGGGAAGTCTACTTCGGTATGTAAACGAACAAGGGTGACAGATAAGTTTAGGAATAATGTAGCTCTAGGGGCTAGTGAGGAGTTCATTAAGGTTAATGATGTTCCTACTGATGTCATAGATATTGCTATTAGATCTGCGAAAGCTTTAAAGCTTAAATGGGCTGGTGTAGATGTGGTAACAGACAAGGATACTGGTCATAACTATATATTAGAAGTGAATAGAAGGCCTGGATTAACAGAGAAGTCTACTGAGATATCAGCGGCATATAAATATATAAAGGGATTGGTTGGGAGATAATCATTTTCTTGAATTTCATTGACCTATAACACGTTTAGAAGTTATAATTCTTTTTGAAGTGCAATCCTTATCCTACCTGCTTATGTAATGGAGGGAAAATGGGAAACAGAAAGCAACAGGAAAATCCAAAGGCTAAAGAAAAGCAAAGGAAACAAAAAAGAATTCATACCACTGCTCAACAATGCCAATCCAAAGCCCGGACAAATAAGAACTGGAAAAAAACAAAAACTCCAAGAAAGGGAGGTAAAGGAGGAAAAAACAATAAGAAGAAATAACATTGCACCACAAAAGTGGACCTATATTGATTTTCATCACATATATAGGTCCGCTTTGTTATTCCAAATGAATAATTATCTATCTATGAATGTAAGTGCAAAACCCTTCTTTCCAGCTCTACCAGTTCTACCAATTCTATGAATATAATCTTCATAACACTCAGGTTCATCGTAGTTAATAACATGGGTTATATTGCTTACATCTAATCCTCTGGAAGCTACATCGGTAGCAATTAGAACATTAAAATCACCTCTCTTAAATCCATCAATAATTCTAGTTCTTTGAGATTGTCTCTTGTCTCCATGTAATGCATCTACATTTAATTTCTGATCATAGAGATAATCAGATAGCTTGTCTGCATTTCGTTTAGTTCTAGTGAAAATCAAAACTCTCTTAAATTCTTCCTTAGATAGTAAATCTAAAAGGACTTCTTCTTTTCTCTTACTACCATCAACTCTAATAACATCCTGATCAACATTATGTTGAGGAGATTGAGATTCAATCTCAACCTTAACAGGATTCTTTAGTAAGGAATTAGCAATTGCTTCTGCCTTAAATGACATAGTTGCAGAGAAGAATAGGGACTGTCTGTTAGGATCAAGCTTGTCGATGATATATCGAATATCATCAATGAAACCCATATCCAACATTCTATCTACTTCATCAAGTATGACATTGTTTACTTCACCTAAATTTACACCACGTCTATCAAATATATCTTTCAATCTACCTGGTGTAGCTATGATGAAATGTGGTCTCTTGTCTAAGATATACATCTGATCCCTGATACTTTTTCCACCAATAATTAATACTGATTTAAGATTAGTACCTTTAGCTAATTCTCTGAATTCATCTTGTATTTGGCTACCCAGTTCTCTGGTAGGGACAACTATTAAGCATGTTTGTGTACCATCGTTTATAAATTTGTTTATCATCGGTAACAAAAATGCTGCTGTCTTACCAGAACCTGTGCTTGCTATACCAAGAATGTCTTTTCCAGCCAATATGGCAGGAATAGCTTCATTCTGAATCTTAGTAGGGATTGTGTATCTCTTACTCAATACGTTCTTTTGAAGTATTGGGTCTAAATTAAAGTCGTTAAAAAGGGCATCTGTAACATAAATGTTGGATGTCTCAGTCTCAATAGCTTTCGCTATGTATTGGTTTGTACTTATACCAGAACTTTTTCTAGTATTTCTTCCGTAACTTCTTCTTGGGGAAAATCGACTTGGTCGACTGTGCCCGTATGATTTATACCTGTTTTCCATAACAGTGATTAACATTAATTTTAGTTTTCAGTTTATATAGACAAACCGAAAATAAAATATTGTTAACCTCATAGGGTCTCATTAATTTCGCTTAAATCTACATCAAACAGCGTTGATGATAACACAGATGTTTAAAAATAGATAGTGGGGCGTTTAGATAAGGTCTTTCACACTATCCACACACCATATATGAATACTCGGATCATCTCTGATTTCTGGAGGTAATTTATCTAAATCACCCTTTATCCAAACCAAATTTCTACATCCCGCTTCAATTGCAGGTAAAATATCTGCATACAAGCTATCTCCAATAGTTAGTGTCTTCCCAATTGGAACAGATATCATTTGTGCTGATTCAGACCATGTTTTCGCATCTTTTCTTTTATCAATATCTACAGCATTAAATGGTATCTTTCTTCCGTTTAACTCTTCTTCATAATTTTCTACCTTTATTCTTGTCCAATCGTACTGAGCATTTGAATTAAAAATGAAAGGAATTTCTAATTCACACATTAATTTTAAAACTGAATCACTTCCTTCAATAAACTCAGGAGATCCCTTATAGAAATCTTCAAAGAATTTTTTTACCACCTTTCTGTAACTTCTATAATTTTCTGGGATATTTTCAAAAAAATATCTATCTAATGCATTCTGATATTTTTGTTGAATTGGCAAAAGGCGTTTTTCATCATATTCCAGGTGAAGGTTATACGACATTTTTTCAACAAAATCTTCTTGAGCAATGTTTAAACCAAAATTTTCTACAATATACACACTACAAGCGTCCTGCCAATACCAGTAATATTCATTTGTCATCAAAAAAGTATTATCTAAATCTAAAACAAGTCCTTGAATATCATTCTCTTTAATAATTTGTACTAGAAATGGGGCAGAAGCTTCTTTCTCTATAGTTGCTTCTTCTTGCATAGTCTTCCATTATACATGATTCCAATCTCATTCTGATATATAATAAAAATATGAAAAAAAAATGGATCATTATCCTTGCCATATCATTACCCATATTAGTACTCCTCACAACCTTCGCACTCTTTGAGATATCTAAAAGATATCTAGCCAATAACATCAAATGCTTAGATCAACAAACGCTAAACATTCCCTCTGATATATCGCCACTGACTCAAGATCTATGCCTTGTAGAATATTCAACAGCAAAAAACAGTATCCATATGGAATTTAGATTGAATAATGATTTTGAATCAAAATTAGTTACAGAAGAATGGACACAATCAGATAGTGATACATACAAAAAAGGCAAATACAGTTTAAACCTCTCCGGAACAGTAATATCCATCGTGGAAGAGACAACTGAAGTCGGAGCCATTAAAGAGAACGACACCTCAATACCAGAGCTTATACATACAGCCGAAGTAATCCGTCCAGGCTACCAAGTAATCTCGAAGGAAATATCAAAGATAAATACCACAAACAAAGTAGTAGTATTTACATTTGATGGCGGTTCAGGAATTCAATCCATGGATCTAATACTCAGCACATTAGCGAAATACAATTTAACAAGTACATTCTTCTTAACTGGAAAATGGGCAGAGGCTAATGTAAATGATGTTAAACGAATTAACAATGCAGGACATGAGATCTTCAATCATTCATATTCTCATCCTGATTTCGCTACAATATCGGATGCACAAATAGCTGAGGAATTCTCCAAAACAGAAACCATCATTAGTAATATTACAGACCAAAGTACAAAGCCATTCTTTAGACCACCATATGGATCTAGAAATGTACATATTAGAGAGTATGCAGCATCTCTAGGCTATCAAGATGTATATTGGACTATTGATGCTCTAGATTGGAAAGAATCAACTGGAACTACTGCAGCGACTGTTAAAAGTAGAATATTGGATAACCTGGCACCTGGAAATATCTACCTTATGCATATTGGAGATAACCTAACAGGACAGGTTCTAGATGTGGTAATACAAGAAATCCTAAATAGGGGATATACAATAATGAGCTTGTATGAAGCTATAACTATGTATCCATAACCGTCCATTGCGCCACTTCACTTAATTATATATATTTTAATATATTAAATTTATCTTCTGTCCAATGGATAAATACAAAAACCTCCGTATATTTAACATAGTAATGGGATTCTTCCACTTCGTACAAGGGATACTCATGGTAGTACTAAGTAATGACTTTACATTACCTATTAACACCAGCTATCTTAAATTTGATGTAACAACATTAACTCTTCAACCAACTCTCAATCATGTATATGACTTAAGAGTAGGGTATGCAATTGCAGCATTCCTCTTCCTCTCATCATTAGCACATTTCATAATCTCTCTCCCTAAGGTATATGAATGGTATGTATCTAACCTAAAGAAAGGTATCAACTATGCTAGATGGATAGAATATGCATTTAGTTCGTCCATAATGATTGTTGTCGTATCTATGTTAGTAGGAGTATATGACTTTAGTACTCTCTTGTTGATCTTCTTCCTCAATGCAATGATGATTCTCTTTGGAATGGTTATGGAAATACATAATCAAACAACAACAAAGACAAACTGGATATCATTCATCTTTGGTTGTATTGCAGGTATAGTTCCATGGGTTGTAGTAGCTTTGTATCTCTTTGGTTCAGGGGATGCAGATAACAAAGCTCCAACATTTGTATATTGGATTTTCTTTAGTATATTCCTCTTCTTCAATTCATTTGCAGGTAATATGATCTTACAATATGGAAAGATTGGTAAATGGAAGGACTATACATTTGGAGAAAAGGTATATGTCATCTTAAGCTTAGTAGCTAAATCATTACTTGCATGGCAGGTATTTGCAGGAACACTAAGACCTGTATAGAGGTAGAAACTACTTAGAAAGAATGGTGAACTCACTTCCAATACTTGCGATTTGGACATATCCTAAGTCTCTGAATTTCTTAACCTCATAGTCCGGTGCTATTAATATATCACCCTCCTGTATATCGTTCATATATACACCATTAACGTCATCCTTTAACAATGCCCAACCAGGATACTTCCCTGTATATTCATAATAGTAGTAGACATTGGTATGGGACATATAGAATTGGGAATCTATTAAATCCGTAGGAGAGGTAAATACATACCTATGAACATTATTCATACCATCTAGAGTCTTAGCAACCTCTCTGTAATCAATTCTAGTCGAAACCGGAGTAAGCATGAGTATGAATGAGACATATATACCAATTGGAACTAATACAAACCAATTCCTCAATACAGAAGCAATGGTTATCCAGAATGAAACAAAGAGAACAATACCACCCGCAATAGTATATCTTTCAACAAAGGAATTAAAACCGATAGCACTTAATATGTAAAACCCTAAGAAAGTTACAATCCCTAAAACATAGAAGAATGTAATATGGCGTTTCTCCTCTGTACTAAATCGTTTTGAAACTAATATATATACATAGCTTAGAAGTTGGATGAGGAATAAACTGCCTGCAAGTAGTAATTGGGGAATATCAACAATCAGATCTCGCATTGGAGGGACACCATCCATATATCTTACAACTCCTAAGAAGTAGGAGTAGTAGACTCTAACAACCTCATATAGCTTAACATCTGTAATCCACCACATACCGGAGATATCATGAGACAAAAGAAACGCTTTGATAGGGAGGAATAGTATTCCAAGGATAGCCAATAAAATAACACCAAGGGTTCTCCATAATCCTTTCTTGTTTAATCCCTTTTCAGTAAATACAAATTTGTATATCAACACTGTGCATATGACAGCTATGATAAATACAATCTGAAGATAGTGGGTCGCACATAAGGAGATTCCCAATATGAGGCTAATAATCAGATATTTTCTTTTCTCTAACTTCTCCTTACTATCAAGCCATTTAATAACAGTAAAGGCTAATCCTAATGCAAGTAATGCAAGGAATGAATATGATCGTGCTTCATTGGAATATGCTATGAAGAATGGAGATATGGCTATAGCTAAAGCGATAACTAATCCTACAATTGGAAATCTCTTTTTGTCAAAAAGATTCTTTTCAACAAAATATCCTAATATTGAAGTACCAAGTCCAAAGAAAATAGATAATCCTCTAAGTGATTCCTGTGTAAAACCAAAGATAGAAGCCCATACCCTAGCTATGACATAGAAGAGAGGAGGGTGTACCTTGTCTGCAGCTATAACTGCAAACATATCTTTCCAAGACATCTTAAGAACATCTCCTGTAAATGCCTCATCATACCAGAAGCTAGTTCTATTGATTTCTAATAATCTTAGTACCAATCCTACAATGAATATAATAGCGAGAATAAACAATGGATTTTTAAGAATATTTAGAATCTTTTTCCACATACTATTTATGTGCCTTTCTAACATGTAATAGTTCAGCAAAAGTTTTGAAATATGAACCAGGTGTTACATGGCTCTCTCCTGCAGCCTCCCATTCAACAGGCATTTCCTTAATTAATAGACCATTCTTTTGAAGTAAGTAGAGGAATTCAAAATCATATCCCCACCGGTTATTCTCACACATTAGGAAATATGTTTTACACTTTTGATTAAACATCTTAAAACCACATTGAGTATCTTTAAACTTTAACCCTAATACTGCTCTAATTAAGAGGTTAGAGCTATTACCAAGTATTTTTCTAAACAAAGAGACCCTTATCTCTTCCTTTCCTAAGGCTCTTGAGCCAATTACACAATCATATTTATCCATCTTCTCTACAAAGTGTTCGATATATTCTATTGGAGTAGAGAAATCTGCATCTGCAATATATATGTAGTCTCCATCTGCTTTGGTTATACCTTGTTTTAATGCATAGCCTTTTCCCATATTAGGGTAGTAGCTTACAATTATTATATCTTCTCTAAAGGTATTGAGTACTTCTAATGTCTTATCCTTTGCTCCATCATTAACAACTATAATTTCGGTTTGAATTTGATTCTTCTTAGAAAATTCCCTAAGGTATGAAATGACATGGGGGAGTGTTTTTCCTATTCTGTTTTCTTCATTGTAAGCAGGTATAACAATGGATATCTTCATATATGTAATGATATCAATTTATGTTCGTTATTATATCAGAAAAATCTAAGATAGGGATTGTGCAAACATAATTCCAGTTACTGCAGCTCCCGTTATACTTCCTGATACTCCAGCAGCATCTCCAGCTACATACAACCCCTTTATACATGTCTGCAATCCGTTGTCTGTAACTATCTTTGAAGATCTAAACTTAACCTCAGGAGCATAGAGAAGCGTAGAACCACCATTAATACCAGGCATAACCTTATCCAATATCTCCAATCCTTCCTCAATATTTTTAACTATTCTGTATGGTAATGCCATAGCTATATCACCAGGTGTAACATCCGTAAGAGTAGGGGTTACAAATGATTTTGAGAGTCTACTCCAAGAGCTTCTTCTTCCACTATGTAAATCTTCTAATGATTGTAACAGTGGTTTTCCACCTCCTAACGTAGAAGCTACCTCTGCTATTGATTTAGCATATGCAATTGAATTTTCTACCGGTTCAGTAAGGCTTACTTCAGATACAAAAGCAAAGTTAGAATTTTTTGATTTATGATCTGATTTTGAATGACCATTTACACAAATATATCCATCGTAGTTTTCAGTTGCAACTTCACCATTAGGACAACTACAAAATGTTCTAATGATGTCATGATAGGTTTTAGTTCTTACTTTATACACTGTCTCATACAACAATTCTGATTGACGT
>Ga0209000_1000191_pt1 | contig 77928 bp, 73 predicted proteins | sample RifGroD2_FD_183998 | JGI IMG/M metagenome (GOLD analysis project Ga0209000, IMG submission 183998) | Groundwater microbial communities from Rifle, Colorado, USA - Groundwater D2 (SPAdes) (version 2) | ecosystem: Environmental > Aquatic > Deep subsurface > Groundwater | place: Rifle, Colorado... | reverse complement strand
AAAAACAGCATAACTATGTCTTTTTAATTTTAAGCTTTATTATTGCTTTGTTTGCTATGCACATTTTTAGCATAAAAAACTTTTTAGAGTTTTTTTACAAAACTACTTGACATTTATTAACTGGTCTTGTTAAATTTATCAAAATAAACTCCCTTATATAATCCTCATCTTCTACAACCAATACTTTTTCCAAAACAAACACCTTCTCTTATTCTTATTTTAAAAAATTTCTTCTATCATCATACTTTTATGAAACTACTATATTCTCTCCATTTTCCATAATTTTATATTTTACCTTCCCCTTTGTCATCTAGTTAGTTCCTTAGCTAAATACTTCCCAGTCGCCGAGTCTTCAACTTTAGCTACATCTTCAGGAGTTCCTTCTGCAATAATTTTGCCCCCATTTTTACCACCCTCTGGCCCCATATCTATAATCCAGTCAGCATTTTTAATAACATCCATATTATGTTCCACAACCAGAACAGTGTTTCCATAGTCAACCAATTTATTTAGAATGTCTAGTAATTTTTCTATGTCTACAAAATGTAATCCTCTTGTAGGCTCATCTAAGATATAAATATTTCCATTAATACTTAGTTGACTTGCCAGTTTCACTCTTTGCGCTTCCCCTCCAGACAAAGTGTCTAGTGATTGTCCAAGTTTCAAGTACCCAAGACCCACCTCAGCGAGCATTTTAATTTTTTCTTTAATTTGCTTGTTATCAAAAAAATCAATTGCATCTGAAATAGTCAAGTCTAGTACTTCAGAAATGTTTTTACCGTTATATAGATAGTTAAGCACTTCTTCCTTATATCTTTTCCCCTTGCAAATTTCACATTCCCCGCGAATATCTCCTAAAAAGTGCATGTCCATCGTTTTATAACCGAGTCCTCCGCATTCTTCGCAAGCTCCCTTACTATTAAAAGTAAAAAACGAAGCATCTATACCTGTAGCTTTAGAGAATACTTTTCTAATTATGTCAAATGCACCAGTATATGTTGCTGGATTGGATCTAGGACTAGCGCCTATAGGTGATTGATCTATAACTATAGAGTTTGGATTTTCCTTTAAGAAAACCTCTATTAGTGAACTTTTACCTGAACCCGAAACACCCGTCAAACAAGTTAATACTCCTTTCGGTATTTTAACATCTATGTTTTTTAAATTATTATTTGTTGCATTCTTAATTTCTATATAAGTCTCTGTTATTCTTTTATCATTTCGCTTTTTAATTTTCTTTTTCCCCGATATAAAGTCGCCTGTCAGTGATCCGCTATTTTTTATTTCCTCTACAGTACCTTCTGCAACAATCTCTCCACCATAAGTACCAGCTCCTGGTCCAATATCAATAATATAATCCGCATTTAACATTACATCTCTATCATGCTCAACAACTATAACAGTATTTGGTTTTTTCACTAACTTGCGTAAAATTTCTGTTACATGTTCTGCGTCTCTTGCATGAAGTCCAGCCGTAGGCTCATCAATGATATAAATTAGTTCCGTCAGTGAGCTCCCAAGCTGCCTTGCGAGTTTTACCTTTTGACTTTCTCCATTTGATAAAGTTGCTACAGATCTACTCAAACTTAAATAACCTATACCAACATCACACATATATCCAAGTATCTTATTTATGTAAGGAATAATAGATTCTGCAACTTCCCCTGAAAAGCATTTCAAAAATTCTTTAAGATCACGAATTTCCATAGTCAATAAATCTACGATTCCTATATCATTTATTTTAATACTGCGAGCTTTATCATTTAGTCGAGTTCCATTACAGCTTGAACAAGTCGCCATACTGAAAAAATCTCTATCATACGAATTACTCTCGAGCCCTCTACTATCTGACTGCCGTTTCAGTAATCTACTAACCACACCTTCATATGAAAAGCTTTGTACATATCCCGGTTGTTCATTCTGGTACTGGATAGTATCTGAGTAAAGTAGCAAATCAACTTCCTCGGCTGAGTAATCTTTAACCCGTTTATTCATATCAAAATAGCCTGTTGCGTTAATTATATTCCAGTATCTCGAACCTATACACCAAGTCTTATGTAATATTGCACCATCATTTAAACTTCTTTCAAAATCAATTAATTTATCCAAATCTGATTTAAGTTCCACACCTAGACCACCACAATTCTTACATGCCCCCATTGGAGTATTAAAAGAAAACTCCTCAGAGTTCAATATTGGTGTGCCCATTCTTGAATAAAGAAGTCTCAAAAAAGTGTAAACTTCTGTTACTGTTCCAACTGTAGATCTCGGATTTCTTGCTAGTTGCTTCTGATTAATTACTATGCAAGGAGATAATCCTTCAATAGAATCGACTTTCGATTGACCCAGCTTAGGCATAATACGCCTTGCATATGCACTCATAGACTCCAAGTAGTCCCTCTGAGCTTCTAAAAAGATAGTATCAAAAGCTAATGTCGACTTTCCAGAACCCGATACACCAGTTATAACTACAAACTGATTCCTCGGGATATTTATTGAAATATTTTTCAGATTATGTTCCCTTGCTCCCTTTATCTTTATGTACATAGTTTCTCTCCCATCAGCCATTGAAATTATTTTCTAAAACAAGCAACACATTTCATATATGTAAATATTAATCCTTATTTTACAACCCACATTTTCAAAACAGCAAGAACCTCTCTTGCATATGTTGGTGGAATCATATAAAATTCAATGCCTGCGCTAAAATTACTTACCTCGAGTCCTACTCTTTTAGCTGTCACTCCTGCGCGATAAATATGAAAATCATTTGTTATGTATGCCACATTATATCTTTCACCAAACTTGCTATCTAGTATTTCCTTTGAAAACTTAAAATTCTCAAATGTACTAGTAGATTTATCCTCTTTTATTATTTTATCTTTACTAATTCCTTTATCTATAAGATATCTCTCCATGGCAAGTGCTTCGCTAATGTTCTCTTGTGGCCCTTGTCCTCCGCTAACAACTATAACTGCTTTGTCATTCTTAGATACATATTCCACACATTTATCTAACCTGCTCGCCAAACCAGCGCCTACTGTATCCCCTTTTATACCCGCACCAAGCACGATTACTGCGTCTTCAGTAAAATTCACAGTATCAATTCTGCCTGCAATAAATATAAAAATAGCTATTGCAAAGAAACTGCTCAAACATATTAGTATAATATAATTTATAATTTTTATATGTTTTATTCTATTTATAAAAATCGCATATGCTATAATTGCAACTCCAGCAATTACTACAATAGCATTCCCTATATTAAAATTAGAAAACAAACTAACAATCCATCCATCTAATAAAATAATTATTCCTATCAGTAACACGATTCTCCTACTGAGTTTATTCATGCCATCAACCCTTTCTTATAACTTATACTCACCATCCAAAATCAGAAAACTTTATCATTTTACTATAATTGCAAATCGCAACGCTGCTTTTATTGTTTCATCTTCTTCCAAATGTCCATATCTACTCAATACATTGTATCTTCACAAATTTTCTTTTTTACACATTTATTACATATTTTCCTTACATATCAAAATAGTGCTCCATTATCTCTATATCACAATTAGTTGCATCTAATCTTACTTTCGCCCCTATAGGTAATGTAGTATTCGGGCAACAATGTCCAAAATCATTTATTTTTAATATTGGGAATGTATATTCTTTTGTTACATTCAGTAAAACTTCTTCCATTTGAATCAGATTTTCATTCTCAGCCTGCAACCCATATATGTAGCCTATGACAACACCTTTAATTTTCTCAAATACACCCATTTGCTTTAATTGATTAAATTGGTAATCACATTCTTCGGGAGTAGTGGTGTGTTCTTCCAAAAATAATATTGAATCTTTCATTTCTGGAAAATAATCTGTACCTGCCAGTTTCATAAGACATTTAATATTCCCTCCTACTAAAGATCCCTCTGTTATTCCCTCTCTCACAGTTTTTCTTTCACCGTTCTTTATTATTTTTCCTATTTGCCCTTCCACAATGATTTTTTTAAATTCATCCTCGTCGTATTTTGAGGGATTCCAACCAAACCCCCACATTATATCATTTCCGTGAAAAGTTATCATTCCTGTTTTTTTATATATACCTAACAATAAAACTGTTATATCACTTATTCCCATAAAAACTTTAGGGTTGTTTTTTATTAATTCATAGTCCAGTAAAGGTAATACTGAATTAGCATTATCTCCGCCTTGTGAACATATTATCGCTTTTACTTCTTTATCAGCAAACATTTCATTTATATCATCTGCTTTTTCCTCTGGAGTTCCTGCCGAATAATCATCTACTTTAAAGATATTTTTGCCATACTTAATATTAAATCCTTGTTCTTTCAAGAATTTTACACCTTCATTAAATTGTATCATTATTTCTTTAGTAATTGAACCTGATGGTGAAACGATTCCTATAATATCACCTTTTTTTAACTTATATAAACTCATGTATATACCTCCAATTTTCTTTATTGTTATGATTATTACTTAATCAACTTTTGCACTTCGTCAGGTAATTGAGATATGTCTTGATGTACTAAACAAAATCATTCCCCACACGTATGTAGACACTACTCAGATTTATTAAATATATATGCTATATGCTGTTCATCTGTAAAGCTTTCTATATAATCTTCACCTTTATAAACTTTAAACGCCGCCGCTTTTGTGTGCCCCCTGCCCCCATATATTTCTGCAAACTCATTTACATCTGTATTATCGTTTGCTGATCTTATACTTATTGGAATTTCTCCTTCTTTACTTGTATCTATTATAATAGTCATATCATAATTATTAGGATATATCTCTCTTATCATTTCGCCTATGTCATTTCTATATGTATTTTCTGCAAATACTACTGCACATCTTTTATTATGAATTAATTTAGAATATCGTTTTTCTACAAATTCTTCGCAAAGTTTTATTCTGCTATTTATGTATTCTATATTATTTAGAGGTAACTCAAATTCTTCATTTTCACTAATTACCCTAATCATATCTTCCGAAAATTTATCTATCCCATATTTATCAAATAGCCATGCTAAGTCTCTTGCATCATAATTATTGTATTTTGTTTTCCATTTCCAAGTATCTTGTTGTCTAACTAGTTCCACAAACTGACTAGTTGAATTTTTCATTAATAACTCATTTGCGTATTTGTCACATAGATGTTTATAGAATAAACTAGTACCAGAGCATTGACCCTTTTCATCCTCAACTATTACATTTGCAAAGCAATATTTATTTAATCTTACAGCATGCATGTGATGGTCTAATATCATTATTTTATTTTTAAATTCTGAGAGTATATTAATTTCTCCCGCAAGTTCGTCTGATATGTTTAAATCCGTGATATATATTATCTCATATCCTCTGTATTCTTTTGTATCTATAAATTCTTTTATTATTTGATTTATATCATAAACTTCATGATAGGATATTGTAATATCATGAAATATTAATCTAGCAAGAACAGCACACCCTATTCCATCAATATCTTTTATATGTGTAAATAGTCTAACTTTCATAATTATATTACTCCTTTATCTATAGTATTTTCTAAACTATTTTAGCGTATTTTTCATTATAAAAACTCCTTCATTTGTAAAATTTTTTCTGTTTTTATAATTATATCATAGCACATACATTCTAACAATAACTTACAAAAAATTTACCCCTAATTTTTTCTATAACTTCCCAAAAATAGACCCCATCCAGCAAATCCAAACATTACCATGTTCAGTATTGATTTCCTTTTTAATTTATGATATAATACTTTTATGGTATATATAGGGTGCTGTAATGTAAATACAAATATATGAAAGCATCCTATTTATAAAGAAGGATGTGTTATACATGATATTTACAAATGATAAATCTGATATTTTATATAAATCAGAAGTAGCTGAGATTCGTGAAAAGTACTCTAGTGTTTTTAGTCTTTTTCCTGATGAATTTAAAAATTATATAGATAAAAAGTTTTTTGTTAATGAGAAAACATTCTATATATATAGAGAAACATTATATCATACTTTAGATGTATCCAAAATCATTGGACGTTTTGCAAAACATCTTGGATATTTAGAGAACGAAGTAAAGAACTTTATGATAGCTGGTTTCCTTCACGATATAGGTAAATTAACAGTAGATCCTAATCTTCTAATGCCCTGTAAATTTGATATTTATGATCATTTAAGTATGGAACAACATACAATAGGCAGTACCGAAATACTTAAAGAAATTATGCCACTTCTAGGCGATGATGTTGATCAAAATCTTATCAGAGACTTTGCAATGTTTCATCATATACTCAAAAAAGATGATAAGAGAGATTGTTATTTAGAATCCAAAGGAAAGTTTATTGAATGGTATGTTAAAGACACATATAATTTAGTTAAACTTCCCGAAACGGTAGAAATGATAACAATTGTTGATATATTTCATGCTATGATGAGTAATAGAGGATATAATAGTAAGGCTTTTTCAAAAGAAGAAACCTTTGATGAACTCAGCAAAACAGTACCTGGAGATCTTTTAAATAGTTTTAAAGATATGTGTAGAGATGATGAGGATTTTTATACTACACATGAAGAAATAACTGGTAATCAAGTTTATAATGAAAATGCAAACAGAGTTTTAAGTCGTATCTCAGAAGATAAAAATCAGATTAATCTGAATTAGCACCATATTTTATTGATTTTTTTATATATACCTTGTTTTCACGATATAAACTCAAATAAATAGTCATCTTCTTTAACAAATCCCAAAGACTCATATGTTTTTCTTGCAATTATATTCAATGATGAAGCTTGCATTACAGGGATTTTATTTTCGGAGATAATAATTTGCACCATATGTTCCATCAAACTCTTACTAAAACCTTTACCTCTATTCTGTGGATCAATATAGACGGTCGTAATATCTACATATTTTTTTGTTTTTCCACTTATACGTGCCATGCCTACTACTTGTTCATTATATTCAATAAAGTAAATACCTACTTTTAAATCTTCTAATAATTTCTTGGTATTGATTAAGTCTGCTGTTTCTTGTTGGGTTGTAGGCTCAAAAAAACCAATCATAAATTTGCTAATTATATTTAAATCCTCTTTACTATCAGTGGCTATCCTAAAATTGCAAACTTGTTGTAATGTTAGATTTTTGTGTTTGTTTATATCAAACTTATAATATATATCAGGAGCAGATACTTTGTTTTTACCAACACAATCTAATACTTTAGATACATCTTTCATTTTACCAGATAATAATATTCTGCTGTAGTTTAACTTTTTTAGCTGTTTTATAATTTCATTTAGCCCCTCTTCATTCCTATAATAAAAACTTGTAAAGTAAGAATTCCCATCGAACTTCATATGCAAAATACTATTAATACTATCGTATGACTCGGTAATATATAATTCTCCAATATCTTCAATTTGGCTCTCTATAAAATGAATTAGAAACACATTAAACAGTTCATCTTCATATAAACACTCTAATACCCTAACCCTAAGTTCATCCGTTATTTCTGAAATATACTTCATTTTCATCCCCCCTTGATTTATTTATCAAACTTTTTTCTTTGCAATATCCTATCAATTAGATTTTTCACATTGATCGACAGGTTAATTAAGATTATTTGCACCCACTTATAATACTACATTCCTGTATAAATAAACATTTTTCTTCTTTTATGTATAATATATTAATTTTTATATACTTTTTGTATATATATTGACATAAGTTTACAGTAATGCTATCATTATCTATAAGTACTATACACATGATAAATAGGGGGGTGAATACTTTGACTTGTGAAAAATTAGCTGCATGTCCATTCTACAATGATAAAATGACTGTTGAAAGCGGAATTGGATCCATATATAAAAAACGTTATTGTGAAGGTAATAATCTTATATGTGCTAGGCATAAAGTAAGCGTAGAAATTGGAAAAGAATTTGTACCTGAAAATTTATATCCAAACATGTTAGAAAGAGCAGAAGAAATTATTAAGGAACACAAAGAAAACAACACAAATAAGACCAACTAAATATTTTTAAATTTTACATGCAATAAAAATCTCTCTGAAAAATAAGTATAACTTTAAGGGAGATTTTTTCTTTTTCCATCATATTTCTCCTTGTAAAGAAATCATTTATACAGTAATATTGCTAATAATTGGGTAATATTCTTTAGCTTGGTGTTATTTACTTCTATATAATCTTTATGCTTATATATGACTTGACATTGTGCTTTCTTTTCTACAAACAATTCTTCATTAACTATATTGCTGCTTAAACATATTCCTTTTTCCTTTACTCTACTAATCAAATTACAATCCTCTAAAATGTTGTCAACACTACTTTCTATATGTATATTTTTTATTTTATTTAATTGCAGTTTATTATAATAATATTCTGCAACAAAGTCCCTATACGGTAGATCTGCTTTATTTAGATTTAAATCACCTCACTATTTCAAATTATACCAAACAATTCTTTTACTGTAAACAAAAACCTCAAGCAAAAAATCGTTTATTTATACGACTTCTTGCTTGAGTTTGTTACAATTCGCGTAGTTTCACACAGCCCCTACAAAAATAGGTCTCTTACTCAGATACTTACTCATTGCTATATTTCTATATGGCATACCTTCGCATTTTTCTTTTATTTCAGCCACAAGCTCGTCTAGCGATATCTCTCGTTTATCTTCTTCTCCGCGTATCTGAATACTATATTTTCCTGATTCTATTTCATTGTCTCCTACAACCAAAACATATGGTACCCATTCTTGATTAGCTTTCGCTATTTTGCGACCTAATCTTTCATCTCGGTCATCTATATCATATCTAATACCTTCCATATGCAGTTTCTTGCAAAATTCTAAATGTTTATCATTTGCTACTGGTATAACCCTCACTTGCACTGGCGATAACCATAAAGGTAATCCTGGTTTTTCTTTCTTAAGTGCTTCTTCAAGTACTGCGTAGATCCATCTTTCCACGCTTCCTATACTTGAATGACATATTATACAGCCTTGCTTTTCACTATTTTCATCAACATAGTTTATACCGTATATTTTTGCATCCTTCACATCAAATTGGATTGTTGATAATTGTTGATTGCCATTTATACTGTCTATAGATTGAAACTCGTGCTTTATAGCCCAGTAGTGTTTCATCTCTGATAAACATTCTACAAACAATGGAGCCTTCGAGTATCTAGCTAGTTCAAGTAAGTCTTCCTTATACTCTTCATAAAAGCTTTCAACCACTCTCACCACTACTGCGTACTTTATCCCTACACCGTTTGCTAGGTCGGCATATCTTTTGTATAAGTTCTTGTACTCTTCAATTCCTTGCTTTAAATCCTTGCAAAAGCAGTGTATATCTGGCATATGGAAAGCTCTCAGTCTCCTCAGTCCAGATAACTCCCCTCTTTTCTCATATCTAAAACTCTTAGAGAATTCATAAACTCTGATTGGTAACATCTTGTAGCTAAAATTAGCCTGCTTAAACATTTTAAACAGTCCAAAGTCTCCAGCAAATCTTAGTATAAACTCCTTACTCGGATCATCAGGAACTTTTACTATATAATGTCTTTCATGGAACGAACTTGCCTGCTCCCTTATCTCCTTATCATCCCAATTATAAATAACTGGTGACTCTATTTGCATTGCTTGTAATCTGTTTTTAGCTATCTCATCCATCCAGTCTTTGAGTAAATCAAATATAAGTTGGCCGTTTGGATACATTCTAAAATGCCCTGCATCACTTGCTTCCTCATAATCTACATACTCAAGTCGTCTCATAGCCTTAATTGATGGTGCCTCTAGGTTATTATCCGACTTCATCTCCTCAGATAAAACATACGCTCTGAGTTGCTCATCTCCTATATTACTTAATTCACTTACTACTTCTTCTTTATTATCTAGGTCGAGTTTAATCTCGTTACCATTCTCTAGTAGTACTAAATACCTGCTTTCTATATTCCTTACTATATCTTCTCTATTCTTCATAAATCTATCTCCCCTTTGGCTTTTGGTTTTATAGCTGTTGCTATTAATTAAGTTACTATACCAAAGAACAGGTTATCTCAGAAGAAAAGAATTTTAATTCTTTAACGCACCTTCTCATTTTACACCACTTCCTTTAAAATTTGTAATAAAAAAGAATTATCCTATACAGAATAACTCCTCATGCTATTACCATCAGTATTGTGTAGTTACTAAAACCTTACACAGGTGTTTGATGCACAGCAAAAAGAGTTAATGGTTGTGGTCGTTATAACTATTATTCTTTCCATTGCAAAACACCTCCTGATTTTTAAAGTTGCTCCTATATTATCAAATTTAGAAAGTTTTGTCAAGTGTTTTTGTCAATTTATTTCCATTCTGCCATTTCTTAATCCTATCATTTTCTTATAAACTCCACTGTCGCTTTTATTGCCTGGTTTAGGCCCTCCTCTGAGTCACGAAAACCATGTTTACCATTTACTATTGTTTCTAATCTAGCATTTTTGCAAAACTTTGAATGTTTTTCTGACGATTCATATGTTACTGACTCATCGTTTGTTCCGTGAACAAATAATATGGGTATATTTAATTTCCTTAAGTCCTTACCAATATTAAGTTTTGCTGCTTCTTCAAACACACATTTACCTAACCTAAATATTTTTCCAGTTGTTTTACTAACAATTTCAGCATACCCATTTTTAAAAGCTTCTTCTCTAATTTTTTCACCAAAGGATCCACTACTAAAAAATATATCATAATCTATAAGTGCATACCAAAGTATAAGTTTTTTTATTTTACTTTCATTTCTTACAGTATATACAGAAGCTACTCCTCCACCAAAACTAGAACCTAACAATATTATATTTTTATATCCTTTACTTTCAACTAGTTCAACTGCTGCTGTAAGATCTTCTACTTCCTTTTCTATTGTCATTTCATAATCAATACCCTCACTTTCACCATGAGCCCTAAAGTCAAATCTAAATACCGCATATCCATTACTTATAATTTTTGCAGCCCTAACCAGATGACCGCAATCATCCTTGCCTGATCTAAATCCGTGGCACAATATAACACATGCGTCAGTTGATTCGTGTGAAGTTTCTAATATTCCTACAAGCTTTGTACCATCCTTGCTGCTAAATGTTAACTTTTTACTCTTACCATTTTCAATGTATTTTTCTATAAGTTCTAACCCATCTAGAGTCGACTTTGCAATCTTAAGTTTCTTTGCTACATCTAAATCAAACAATTGCATTCCCCCCGTTTTGTTCTAGTCTATCTGCTTTGATAAATTTACATCTTTACTTTTTTTTTATTATTATTCATATTCGGTACATAAAAATATTTTATCATATAATTTTATATTTTTCAATAAAATCAAAAACTAATTTTCACGAAATACTAACCAATATGAGAGCCACTCTCCTGAGTAGCTCCCATACCTATTTTATTGCCTAATATCATATCCCTCTTTATCTCTATCATTATAAGAAGATTGATATGATTTACTCCGTTCTTTCTATTTTTAACCCTTCTACATATCTCTTAACCATAATAGTTTTTTTCTTTCTGTTTTCCTTCGTCTCGAATATTATATCCATATTGTAGTCTTCTGGGTAAAGCTCTTTGGCTTCTATATGTAATTTTAGTCTCTTTTTATTTACATATATTTTCTTATCCCTTACCATTACTCCTACATCTCCTGCTTTATTTTCAAGTGCAAATACTACCCCATATTGACCCAGTGATACCACATTCACCAAATCTCCTATGTTAAACATCTCTTCTTTTAAAAATATATTCAATGTCTCTTTTACTTTTTGTTTTTTAGCTATCTCATACTTATGTACATCTCTAACATCAGTCCTATCTTGTAGTTTGTATGATTTACTCTCTCCGTAAGTTATTTCATGAGCACTTTCTAGAACCTTCGTATCCATTCCTAGTTTTAAGGCTATATTAAATGCGTTACTCTCTCCTGCTTCTCCTATAACTAGCTTATACATAGGTTTAAGTGTTTCATTATCAAAAGTCATACGCCCATTCACTACACCTTCTTCGTCATGCGCAAAGTCTTTGATTTTGGCGTAATGTGATGTTGACACAACTATCGATCTTTTATTATGTAAGTTTTTCAATATGCTTATCGCAAGTCCTTCACCCTCTGTCGGATCAGTTCCCGACCCAAGTTCATCTAGTAATATCAAAGTATACTTATTTGCAACTTTCATTATTTCTATAATATTCTTGATGTGTGACGAAAATGTACTTAGGTTTTGCTCTATGCTCTGGTTATCTCCGATATCAACCAATATATCTGAGAATATAGCAAACTCGCTATCTTCTGCTACTGGAACAAATATCCCTGACTGTACCATCATAGTAAGCAGCCCTATTGTCTTTAATGCGACAGTCTTACCTCCTGTATTTGGTCCTGTTATAACTAGTGATGTATAGTCCTCTCCAATAGAGAAGTCAAGTGGCACTGCATTCGCCCCGAGCATCGGATGCCTTCCCGCTATTATTTTAGTAACATTGTTCACATTAACTTTCACTTTCCTACCCTCTATGCTATTTGCATACTTTGCTTTCGCAAATAGTACATCGAGGTATACCATAGTTTCTATGTTAATGCTAATGGTTCTAACATTTTCTGCCACTATCGCTGTCAGGTATGTAAGTATCTGATAAATTTCCGCATCTTCTTCAGCTGCAAGTCTATTTATCTCTTCCCTAAGGACATTTACAGTTTCTGGTTCTATATAAAGGGTAGAGCCCGTTTGCGACCTGGCAACGATAACTCCAGGCACAGCTCCTTTACTTTCAATTCTAACAGCCAGCACATACCTATCATTTTTCATACTCACGATATTATCCACCAGATAGTTCTTATACCTCTTCGCTGCATCCGCAAGCTTCGACTTCATATTCCCTTCCGCTATGTACTTCCTATTCCTTATCTTATCGAGTGTGCTACTAGCTTTATCATCCATACGCTCATTTACTATACATCTATCTATTTCCTCTCTCACATCATCAAATATATACATAGAGCTCGCATAATTACTCACTCTAGGCGCTAAATCTTCCTTGTCATTCATGAATTTTATCATTCTCTCGCAATTTCTAAGGAAGTTCGACACTCTAGGAGTTCATTCTCATTCAAGTTCATACTCTTCTCCAGCTTCTGCATAACCTGATCCATTCCCACTAGACTATCTAGCGGCGCGCTCGATGTTTTCTTTACTATATTTACCGTTTCGTCTAGCTCGTCTAGAAGTATTATGATCCTATCAAAATCCTGTGAAGGCACTATTTTCCTGCCTCTGACCTTGCTTTATCTGATATACAATTTTCCTTTATTTTGTTTATTATTTCGTAAAACTCTAGTTTTTCTAATGTTACTGCATTCATGTTAACACCTTCTTCTTTGTTTATTTTATTGCTGTCATTATTTCATCTAATACATTCCCCATGTCATTTCCGCTATTATCAATTATATCTCCATAATCAAATCTGGAAACCAAATTATGTACAGCACATGCCGCACCTTCCCCACATGATTTTTCTCTTTTACTATCCCTTTCAATACAAATATCTACTGATGCTTTTAATGTAAAAACTACGATACTATAATTACTTAATTCCTTAATTAGATGGTCTATTTGACTTTTATGATAAAAGTTACCATCTATTATTACAGACTTTTCTTTTATACTTTCTTTTATTTGTGGTATTATTATTTCATTTGCTTTTATAAAATTTTCCTCAGATATACACCCAATTTTAGGGCATTTAGCACTTAGCTTATTATCATCTACAACTTTATCCATAGATATATATTCACCTTTAACCCTTTCAGTAATAATCTTTGAAATAGTTGATTTTCCAATCCCTAACGGACCTCTAATTATTATAACTTTATTCATAATACCACTCCTTCTGTTTCTTCTTCGCATTCAAGCGCCTCTTTAACTTCATTAATATCTTCTTCTAAACCACATCTAGAGTTTTAAGTAATTCATCCATACCCTCTTCTTCAAATCTCTCATATCCCCAAATATCAATACCAATCATATTTTTTACTTTCATATTATCTCCTCCAGTTTTTAAAGTTTCATTACTCGCCTATTATTTTATTTTCTGAACGCAAAAAAGGCATATTCTAACTCCATAGAATATGCCTTCTCTATATATGCCTGTAATTATTTATCTATTTTTCAAAAGATAGTTGGCATGCATAAAAGCACTCTATTTTATGTAGAATTTTATTTATCGCGTATTCAGTTTTTGTTACTTCTACAAAATATAGACTTTTCATATGTAGCACTACCCCTTTCGTATTTTATTTAATTTATGTTGCTCATTATATAACATATTTTTACATTTGTCAAGCACTTTTAAAAGTACTAGACTTTTTTATTATTTCAAACACTGCACACTAAAAAACCAGTGGTATTATCCATATCACTGGTTTTGAATTTAAGTTAATCCAAAATTTGAATCCCAAACAATGTTACATCATCGTCTATTTCCTGCTTTCCTACATGAATAACAACCTCTTCAACAATTTTATTTACAGTAGTCCCGATATTCTCTTCCCTTTTACTTAATATACTTTCAATAAAACGTTTCTTGGAAAAAGCCTCTCCATTAGGACTCTTAGACTCTATCACCCCATCAGTATATAAAAACACCTTATCCCTTGGGTTAAGTTTAATAGTATAATCCTTAAAATTTATTTTCTTAGATAGTCCAACCGAAGGCCCACCTTTGTCCAATTCAATTATATTTCCATCAGTAGTAACAACAATAGGCGCACAATGTCCTGCTTTTGCATAAGTCATTTCTAAACTCTTAGTATTCAATATTCCATAAAATGTAGTGAAAAATCCACCATCATCATTTTCGTAATTAAATTTTTCATTAAGAAAGTTTAGCGTTTCAGAAGGTGAACAAATGTTGTACATGTCTCCCACTGTATTAAATTTAGTATTAAATCCAGAAAAATTAGTTGGTTTCAAGAAATAATTTATCGTTACTGCTTTTAAAGCAGCTTGTAACCCATGTCCCATTACGTCTAATATATAAAATCCCACATTTTCCTCATTAATTTGAAAAATATTAAACATGTCTCCAGCCATAAAAACACTAGGCCAAAATTCCCAAGCAAATATTACGTTATTTGTATTAGGTAGATTCTTTGGAAGTAGCTCTCGTTGAACCTTAGATGCTAGTTCTAGCTCATTTTGAATCTTCATATTTTTTTCTTCCATCGTATGCTCCATTAATTTTCTTTTAGAAATATCCTCAACTATAGCTATAAAATATTGAGGTTCTCCTGATATGTTTTTTCCAACTGAAACAGTTAAATTTACCCATACTTCTGAACCATCTTTGCATATATACTTCTCTTCTGCAGTATAATTTTCTATCTCATTATTTAACAGCATATGTGCGTGCTCCAGATCTCCTTCAATATAATCAGGACGAGTAATGTCTTTGAACTTCATATTTAGTAACTCATCGACTGTATATCCTACTATGTCGCAAAATTTTTGATTAACCCTTAATAACTTTCCATCTAATCCTACATGCAAAACACCCACAGCTACCTGTTCAAATGTATTGCGAAACAATTGTTCGTTTTCAAGCAGCTTTTCTTCTGCTATTTTTTCCTCAGATACATCCTGTAAAGTTTCAATACCTGCAATCAAATTATTAACTTCGTCATATACTGGAGAACATTCTGCAATCAGATAACGCTTTTTTCCACCAATGTTTGAATACCAGCTTTCAATATGTAAACCTTCAGGAGTAATATTAGATTTTGAACAGTAGCTATAAAGTATTGGAAATTTATTTAGTGAATCATCAACCACTAAATCTAACATACACGGACGCTTCTGATCATAAAATGCTTTCCATTGTTCATCCGTTCCTATAATATCTTTAGCTTTTATTCCTGTAAGATTTTCGCAAGCTTTATTCCATATAATTACTTTATGATTCATATTGATTACAAAAATTGCAGCAGACGAGTTCTGTATTAACCTTTGTGAAAAATCTTTTTGCATATAAAACATTTGTTTCTCAAATTTCTTATTCTTCTGATGTACTAGAGGTCTATAAAATAAAAAATAAAATACGGGAAATAGTGCAATTATTAACAAAATGCTGCCAAGTAAGTATTCAATAATTAATGATGATATTGGAAATGCTCTGTCAATATAATATTCTTGAAGAAATACTACTCCCGCATTTGCAATGAAAATAGAGAAAATAAAAGTAATAAATATCTTTAGAGCATAACGCCTTATCTTATACTTATCTATTTCTTTTATGTTTTTGTTCTCTTTCTTAAACTTCATATACTCCCTCCTCTTCATTGCTTCTATATTGCAATAAGAAATCCATTACAACTATTGTTCCATTTTCTGATGTTGATAAGTAAACTTTATCTGCAAATTTATAAATAATAGCAAATCCATATCCCATAGAAAGTTTAGTTGAAAAGCCATTTAAAAAAATCATCTTAGGAAGTTTATCAAAATCCATACCTTGCCCTTTATCCTTAAATAATACTCTTACATAATCTTTTAATTGTCTGATTTGCATTGCCCCACTATTTGCATGCTTTATTACATTAGTAGCAGCCTCTGATACACATAGAGCAATGTGAGATTTGCTCTGTACCGTATAGTTGTCTTTTACAAGATAAGAATTCATCATATATCGTGCTTCTGCCACTTTTTCCGAACTTTCGATTTCCATTTCATTATATGAAACACCCTCATTTACAATTTCAAACATTACTTCGTTATTTATTAAATTAAACTTTCCTTGAGTTACCGAATAAATTACATCTTTATATACCTTAAATATACTCTCTTTCTGCTCCCTTTCAACTTTCAAACTCTTTTCTAGCATCTTTTGATAATTTATTAATATATCAGCTGTCGAGTTTAGGGCTTCCCCAATATCCTCAAACTCATCATTTGTTTTAATGCTTACTCTATAATTTAGATTCCCTTCCTTTACTTTGTTTATTGCATATATAATTTGATTAATCGGGGTTGTATAATACCCTACTATCTTTTTTATAATAAATATCGTAGCTAATAAAGAAACAAAAAGAATTATTAATGTTGCATATAACATGTTAAATTTATATATTGCAAATGTTTTAGTACCAATATCCACTCCAACAATGCCTACAACATGTCCTTTATTATCTTTAATGGGTGCGTACCCTGAGATAGTGGTTCCCCACTCGTCGTTTACAAGATCATCGTCTGCAATTGTCCCATAATAAAACTTTTTTATTTCTATATTATTTGACACATCATATAAATCTCCTATATGAGATAACTCTTTACTATCTTTATCCTCAGCATCTACAATAAACTCCCATATATCTTTTTCATCAGTTTTTCGCATTGTATATATCTCTCTTATATTTTGATCTGCTACTTTAAACTTTTTCAAAATGTCTTTTATCTTTAAATATTCCTCACTACTTTCGTCTATTTTTGTTCTTAACTGTATAAGTTCATCAGCATTTATTATACTGCTTATTCCTATGGCTGTATCTCTTAGTTGATGTTTTATATTTTCTTTCATGTAATATTGAAATAAAAAGTAATATATTAATAAGTTTATAGTCAAAAGAAAGGATATAGTTATGTATACAACTCCTATCGATTTTTGCTCGATAGACTTTCTTTTTTGAGTTGTTTCATTCAAATTACCACCCCTCATTCTAATAGAATTTTAGTGTTTCTTAGGTTCAAAAATTTCTTTCCCAAATATTTCAACTAAACCTAAAAGTTCAAGAACTTCGTAAACATCTTCAGAAATATTTTTAATTGTAAATATAGTTTTTACTTCATTTAACATATTTAATACCTGGTTAAGACTCCCAATTCCAGTAGAATCTATAAAGCTTAATTCATTAAAATCAATTATTAATTCTGTGACTTTATGAATATTTTTTACTTCATCTTTAAAAATCTGAACAGTTGAAATATCCAAGGCTCCCTCTAATACTAGTTTAGCAATACTGTTTTCAACCGTGCTTTTAATAATCATTGACATTTTCTCCCCCCTTTAAACTATCTTAATACAATTTCATCGTTAACAAGTCTTGCATTAATTGAGCGTTCCGTTTTTTTGAACTCATAAATTTTTTCACCTATCTTAATTACTGTACCTTCTAAGATTACTTCCGCAATGATACTTCCATTAGCATTCGTTTGAATATAACTTTTAGAACCTCCATGAGTTCCTACTTTTGATAACTTTATATACCTTTCTGAAATTATTTCTCCTCCAACAAAACTACCATTTACTATAACTTCTTTCTTTGAGAATATTTTAGTATTGTAGCACCCCTTTCCTATTACCCTTATGCTTCCATCTGAACATAATTCAGAGTTGTGTGAACTATTAATGGTAATAGAACTTCTAATAGCTTGTGGACTGCATCTTTTTACATTTTCTACTAAAATTTCTTTAATTTTATAAACTTCATCTTCGCTTTTTATAACGGTACAATCACTTAAAAAAACCTTAAGACATTCATAAATCTCAAAAGCTATGGTATTAAAAACTCCAAATTTATCTTTTTTCGCATCAAGAAATAAGTTGAAAATCTTTTGCGGTAAATCTTTTAGCTTTAAATTTAAAATTTGTTTTACTAATACTCCTATACCTTCCCTTTTTATATCTGAGTCCATGAATGCAGCGTTTTTCTTTAATTGCTCTATAAGCATTATCATAATATTTAATCCATCTAATATGTCTTGTAAATCCCCTCCAAGAAACGTTCCCGAAAGCGAACCTGGTCCTGAAGAAATTTTGCTAGATATTGTATTACCCTTTATAGAAATATCGTTTAAAGCAGTCACAGTAGCAAAATAAACATTACCCTTTATAGAAACATTATCTAATGAGCTTACTTTCATTGATTCATTGACATTTCCATCTATTGAAATATCATAAGGATACTGTATATTTCCTATACTTAAATCAATATCATGCTTAATTTTAAATATTCTGAGAACATTAAACTGTATATCATTACCTTTGTAAACCATTGTTGGTATCCCAGAAGTTGTCGTTTTGACCAAAAGTCCAGTATCATCAATAACTACCCCATCACCAGATATGATTCTTATATCTTTTGGCTTAATTGGTTCTATATCCTCTCCTTTAACGTCAATTCCTTTTTTTCCTTCGATTCCATTATGTTTTATTGCAATTATGCTGTTCTGTTCAATATAATTAATTTCCCACATATCTCTATAATTTATGTTATCATCTGGGTCTTCTAAATTCTTTTTTTTGTAATTTCCAACATCAAAAAAATATTCTATATAAGCATCACTACTATTAACACTTTCTACACCCTGTGCAATAAGAAACTTTTGTTCAATTGTCGATTTTATTACTTCGTCTATTGCCTTCTCTATAATTCCAACTACAACTCCTGATTTAGATATCACTTCTATCACTTTATCTCTAGTAGTATTGTTAAAAGGTACCCTGATTTCATCCAGATTTATTACTAAACTGTTCTGAGGATCATGATTTTTTATTTTCATTGATTTGTTAATTCCAGGTTTAAATTCAAGATATGCGTATAATTTTTCTTCTGAAAATGATACTTCAAAAGAAGGCTCTATTGTTTCATTATTTGTTATTATTTCAATATTACAATTGCTATCAACGATAGTTATATGATTATAAATAATACCATCAACTTTTAGAGTAATACCTTTTCCAGGTGCAATGGTTGGTGGGATACCCGTACCTTTATTGTTTTTAACAAAAACCTTCTGACTCTCTATCCAAACCATCCCATCCTCGTTTGCATTCATGTTTTTATTTTTCTTGTCCAGCACCACGTTCACCTCACATTAGATTGTACAACTATTATTTAGACACATATTGCAACAATTGCTATGTATATCTTCTATAACATTATGTTAACATGAGTATTTAAAATGATACACAATATTGTCAACTGAAACATATATATTAAATTATAGTAAAAAAATCTAAATTTGTCAATCTTTTGTCACTAAATGTCGATAATTTAAAACTTCAATATTAAATGAACAAGTTTTTCACATGTTTCAGCAGCTATCTTTTCACCAACATTATCCATATAGCTTTTCTCTTATTATTTTCAAATCAGTCATAGTAATTCAGCCCATTATATTTAATGTACTTTCTTCATTTTCTTTCTATCTACTTTACACTACATTCAATGCCTTCCAGTAATTCCGACCTTTCTCCATTCGCAAATATATCTAATGTATGCAAAGCTCTTGTCATTGATACATATAGTAATTTAATATTCAAATCATTTACAGTATAGTTTTCCTTGTTTACATCTGCTAGTATTACTGAATCAAACTCCAATCCTTTTGATAAGTATGATGGTACCACCACGACTTGCTTTTTATATTCGCTTTCTCTATCATTTAATAATTGTACATCTATTCCCTCTAATTTTCTTAAATAATTATATACTTCTTCACACTCTTTTTCCATCTTACATATTACTGCTATTGATTTAGATGTGTCTTTTAATTCTTCTATTTTATCTTTTATACTTAAGTAAATTTCTTCTTTTGACTCATACTCATTTACCGTTACTACACTTCCGTGTCTTAATACGGGCTTTGCGTAAACAACTGCTTTATTATCTAGATTTTTTAGCACTATATTTGCCGCATCCATTATCTCTACGGTTGTTCTATAGCTTTGCTCTAAGTTTAATATCTCACAGTTTTCTTTAAAAGCATCTTCTTTTAATGCTCCCCAGTCATCTGTACCCCTATGTGCATTTATCCCTTGTGCTATGTCACCTAATATCGTAAATGTACTATCTTTCATTAAATCTCGTAACACATAATATTGAAATGCACCTGTGTCTTGTGCTTCGTCTACTACTACATGTCTCATTTTCTCAAGTTCTGCTATCCCATGTAATTTACCCTTTAAATACATTAATGCTGCAAAGTCTTCCACTTCTATTCTATTTTGTATTAACATCTCTTTTGTGTTTAATCTTGCAGCTTCAACAATATCACTGTCAATCTTACTTTCTGCCATAAATTCTGCGTATACTTTTGCATCTGCAACAAAATCTTTATAGTACTTCAATATTGACTTACCAGGTGATACTATATACGCTGCTACTTCTTTCTTCAAATTAGCCTTAATATCTTTTATTCTCTTTCGTTGTTCCTCATATAACCCCTTAGTTATTTCACTTATCTCCACATCACTCTTGCTATTAGCTACCAATTTTGCTTCTTTTTTGTTTATACTAAGCTTTATACTTCGCTCTATTAGACTTTTATTCATATCTGCTCGCCCTGATAAATAATCTTGAATCAATTCTACTCTTTTGGCTACTGGATGTCTATTATAATCTTCTCTGTACATCTTCAACATCTCATCTAATTTTGCTAATGTAACACCTTCAAATACAAAGTCACCCGAAGGCATTGTACTACTATGTATTTGATTTATATATGCCTCTAAACCTTTTTGATAATCTATACTTGACTTGAAACTTGAGATAGCCATTACTTTTTCTATATCTGCTCCATTTCCATACTTCTCTACTATTTGTATCAACTTACTATCAGGATCGTCTACTTTTACTTCCTTAGCTAATATATCCTTTACTAATTCCTCAAATGTTGTCTGCTTTACATCATCTACCCCTAATTCAGGTAATACATCAGCTATATAATTTAAGAATAATTTATTAGGAGCCACAATCATAAACTCCTCTGGACTAACTTTATCTTTTAACATATACATTAAATATGCTATCCTATGTAAGGCTATCGTTGTCTTACCGCCTCCTGCTGCTCCTTGTACTATTAATGACTTCTTGATATCTGCTCTTATTATATTATTTTGCTCAGATTGTATAGTGGCTACTATATCCCTTAACTTATTATCCTTATTTTCTTCTAGAAAACCTATAAGCATCTCATCTATAGCAGTTACATCTATATCTGATATTTCTTCTAAATTTCTTTCTTGAATCTTGAAATTTCTCTTTACAATTAAATCTCCATTTATTGTTCCATCTGGACAATTATAGTTTACCTTTCCCAAGTTTCCATCATAGTACAAACTCGCTATAGGTGCTCTCCAATCCACTATTATCATATCATTTTCATTATCACTATAATTATCCATTAACGAAACTTTACCTATATATAAATTTTCCGTCTTTCCTTGTCCTTCTTCTTTAAAGTCAATCTTTCCAAAGTACGGATTGTTTATCGACTTTTCCAGTTGCTTTTGTTTTTTTGCATCCATTGCAATTATATTACCGACAATCCCTGAATTAACCGAATCATATTTTTTATTCTTTAAAATGGATATTTCATCTATTATACTTTCTAATGTATATGTTAAATGTTTTTTCTCATCTGAATAATCCTTATGTTGATTTGCTTTCATATTTCTATTCACCTCTTAAGTATGTTTTTTCTCAATGTTTGCGCTAATTTCAAGTAAAAACGATCTTGCGAATCAGTCCAAAGCTTTTAAGAAACTTTCAACTTGCTCATACACTATATAACTTAACGAACTATCATTATACTATAAATTTATTCTTTGTCAATAGACCAAACTCATTATCTATGTAACTTCTATATATTGTAACTTAATTTATCTATTATAATTTATTTTTTTACAATACTTATTCTTTAATTTTTCATAAAAAAGGTGCTATCGCACATTTATCGTTATCGAATCACTACCCTTTACTGTCATTGCGAGGAACGAAGCAATCTCGTTTTAGAAGCAAAAGAGGGATTGCTTCGTTCCTCGCAATGACAAAATCGGAGCACTTTCCTAGTAAATAAAAAAAGACTTTAATTTAAAGTCTTTCACACTTATAATTCGTAATATCTATATAATTATCTATCACCATCATCTAAATACACATGCGTCAGGTGCATACTATATGCACAATTCATATTTTACCACCTTTACATGCTGCTATGTTTTTTGCATCCCACACAGCCCTCCCTAGAAATGCATGTGACATTTTCAGATTCACATTTGGTACATTTGCTCCTATCTTCTATATACTTCACATCATATACATCATCGCAGCTGTTACATTTAAATATACAGTTTTTTAGTTTGTAATGTCCGCCTGTTATGTTTAAAGTATTCCCATTAAGTAAAGCACTTGTAACTTTTTGTCTTGCACTTGCAATTATTATTTGAAAAGTTTGTCTTGATACTCCCATCCTTTCTGCACACCGTTCTTGGTCTAGGTTCTCTATATCTTTTAGTCTCATTGCTTCTAGTTCATCAATGTTAAGTAAAATTTCTTCCATAACACTATATTCACGATTAATAGGTCCAAAGTTTTGATACTCTGGTAGCTTTTCGACATTTCTGCATCTCATTCTGCGTGGCATAATTTACCTCCAATTTTTGTCAATCTATTCTCCGCAATCACCCTCATGCTCGTGTTTACTACAAACGCTTTCATCTGATTTTAAATTTCCATTTATATATTCTTTTATTAAATCTTCTGCTTTACCAGAAAGCTTTCTTTATCCTTACCCTGTGCTGAAATTGCTATCCTCATTTTTCTTATCCTCCTTTTATCAGTTTATAATACCCATGTCGCATTTCACGGTTATTTGCTTTATCAAATTATCAACTTTTTCTTTGATTTCATTGTCTAGATTCTCAAATCCTTGCTCTGATAGGTTATTCATATTCGTATTCATTGGAAAGTTCTCTAGTATTTCTACCTCTCCACTTGACAAATACTTGTTTATATCACTTTCTTTCATCTTTATTACTTCATTACATTTTGGGCATTTTATATAGCTCATGTTCTCTACTATTCCTATCACTCTTTTTTCCATCTTCTCCACCATATTGATAGACTTAGATACTATCATAGATACAAAATCCTGAGGCACTGTAACCATTATCATGCCATCTATCGGTAATGTTTGCATAATAGTAAGCGCTACATCTCCTGTACCTGGCGGCATATCGATAACTAAACAATCAAGTTCTCCCCAGTTTACATCTGTGAAAAATTGATTTACCATATTTGATATAAGTGGTCCTCTCCATATAACTGGGTCACTTTCATTATCAAGTAAAAGGTTCATAGATATCACTTTTATACCATCTTCCGTTGTAACTGGTATTATCTTTTCGTTAGTCACATGCGCTTTTTTGTCTGATAAATTTAGCATTCTTGGTATGCTAGGTCCAGTTATATCAGCATCTACGATGCCTACTTTGAATCCTTTTTTATTAAGTCCTTTCGCGATAAGTGTAGCTATTGTTGATTTTCCAACACCACCTTTTCCGCTCATAACTCCTATAATTTTTTTGATATTCACTATATCTTTATTCGTACATTCTCCCTTATTTTTACATTCTTCACATTTATTAATAACAATCACTCCTTTGTTTTTAATTGGCATATGCTATTAATATGATAATACTAATATTTATTTTTGTCAATATTTTTTCATACATGCATATAAAGAAAATTATTTGTAACCAATGATTATCTTATAAATAATTCATATTCTTTGCTCGCAATACACCTAAGCAAAAAGGACTTCAGAATTTATCCAAAGTCCTTTCACCCAAGTCATACTTAAAAAACATATTCTTTTAAAATTTATCTGTAAATTCACAATAAATATCATATAATGTGTCCAGACTTCCTAGTTTAACATACTCATCATCTTTATGATAATTATCTCCCTCTGGGTTCATAATTATTGCTGGAATACCGTATTTGCAGAAAAACCTCGCATCATTTGATGAATTGCATTGTATAAAATCAACTTTTCTATTTAGTATCTTTTCAGCTGAGGCGATATATTTTTTTACATATTCATTTTCAATATCTAAATTAAAATATTCCCCTTCTGCTATTACCTCTATTTCTACATTAGAGTCTATACTCTTAATATAATCTATAATACCTTCTTTCTTATCACTATAGATATTTCTGATATCCAAATACATATGAGCTGTATCTGGGACTTTGTTGATGGCGTCTCCTCCTTGAATTTTACTTAAATTTATTGTTGTTGCAAAATCAGTTTCTGCATTTTTGCAATATTTTTTCACTAGTTCGTTATATACATTAAATAATTTTAAAATTGCATTTTCCCCTTCCCATAAAAGCGAAGAATGTGCAGATACACCATGACTAACTATTTTTAGTTGGAGGACACCTTTACCTTCTGTTACTAAGTTAAAGTTTTTATCTCCGTCAGGGACTATGGCTACCTTTGTTGTATACTTTTCGTTTTCTAATAAATACTTAGTACCATTAAAACCACCCAATTCTTCATCACTGGTTATAAACACACCTATTTTCTTATCTGTATTTACATTTTTTATAAATTTAAAGATAGCTGCGTCGTTTCCTTTCATATCGAAACTTCCCCTGCCATATAAAATGTTGTCTACTGTTTTAGAGACAAACATGCTGTCCATAGCAGGTACTACATCTATATGTCCTACAAATAATATATCAAATTCTTTTGAACTTGTATTAGAAATCACACAAGACTTATACCCCTTATACTCATACATTTTTATGTTTTTATCTGTGCCACTCATATAATCAGCTATGTAGTCAAAACATTTTTGGAATTCATCTAAATTACCTTCAACTGTTTTAAAACTTATTAGATCCTTAACTATATTTTCCATATTACACCTCCGCTTTCTATACTACTCTATCATACTCCACTTGTTCTGCAAAATCAAGTTCTCTGTTAATAGTTTGAGCATCTATTGCTCCTTCTTTAACAAAATCTTCATCCAAGTTTTTTAGCCCTTCTCCTAATATCAGTATAGCATCTAATTCATTGATACCATCAAATAATTCATTAATTCCATTTTCAGACACCTTACTATTTATCTTAGGTAAAGTATATGCATCTTTTTGTACTAGATCAGAACCTTCCACTTTTACAAATGGGTTTTTTCTTAAAATATCCACTATATCATCTGGTGCTTCTCCTTGCAAATTCGGATGAATCTCATCGCATATTTTATCTATCGCTACATACACTGCAGGGTTATGAGTTCTAGCTGATAATCCCAATATTTCTTTTGGTTTCTCATCTTTTTCAATATAAGTACCTTGGGAAAACCCAACATTTTTGCTTATTAATTCTCTGAATACACCACTTTTTTGGATTTCAGGTTCCAATACCATCCCATGTAAATGTAATAAAATCTTATCCTCAATTTCAATTTCAGCCAATATTGCAAAACCTTTTATTTCCATGTTTTCATCAAATACTAATGTCAAAATCGCATTTTCATCACCAAATAGATGACTCTGTACATCCTCATAAGTAGTTTCAAACATTGCATTATTAGCAACCTTTAAACATTGGCTACTAATATAATTTTTAATTTTAGAAATACTTTTATCATTTGCTCTATAACATACTAAATCCATAAATAACTCTCCTTTAAATTAAATTTTTGTGTGTAATATAATTACACTTAATTATTATACTAACTAAAATAATCTATCTTCATCATGTTTCTTACCTTTTTCATCATTTCTGTTGCTATAGGTTTTACAGCCATATATCCATCCATCAAAATTTCATCAAGTAGTTTTTTATTGTTTTGTAGTTCCATCCTTTTTTCTCTTATTGGCCCTAATACCTTTATTATGTTATCAGCAAGTTGTCTTTTGCAATCTACACATCCCCTTGTTCCCTTTTTACATTCATTACAGATATCCTCAGTATCATTTTGACTAAACATTTCGTGATAGAAGTAAACCGTACAGTTATTTGGATTACCCTTATCATCTTTCTTTATTTTGTGTTCATCAGTTATTGCACCCATGACCTTTTGCCTTATAGTTTCACTATCATCATCTAGATATATTGCATTATTTAAACTTTTCCCCATCTTGCTACTTCCATCAAGTCCTTTTACTCTGGGAAAATTGCTTATTATTGGCTCTGGTTCATTAAATGTATTTCCATATATACTATTAAACTTCCTTACTATCTCTCTTGTCTGTTCAAGCATCGGTAACTGGTCATCTCCGCAGGGCACTACATCCGCATTTAGTATTGTTATATCCGCTGCCTGACTTACAGGATAACCTAAAAATCCATATGTCACACTCTCACCAAATAAATCTTTCTTTTGTTTAATCTCTTGCTTAACTGTAGGATTCCTTTCTAGTCTGGCTATTGTAACTAAATTGGAATAAAACACCGTCAATTCCGAGATTTCCGGTATCATTGACTGTATAAATATCTTTGTCTTTCTTGGATCAATACCTACTGCTAGATTATCTAATAAAACTTCATATACATTACTTCTAACTTTATCCGGATTATTAAAATTATCTGTAAGTGCCTGAACATCAGCTATCATTATAAATGTTTCATACTCATCTTGCATTCTTACTCTATTTTTTAAGGACCCAAAATAATGTCCTATGTGTAACTTTCCTGTCGGTCTATCTCCTGTTAATATTCTTTTCATAACTATTACCTCCATTTTCTTATTTTTTATTCCTAAGTGATAATACTACGCCAACATGTTCTCACTCCGCCTATCCTATAATACCTATCCATAATCATCACTCCTCAAACCCATAAATTTTTATACAAAAAAATCTCGTCCTATACTACATGATCATGTAGTATAGGACGAGACTTCTCGTGGTGCCACCTTTATTTAGTTCACCGATATGGCAAACCCTCTTTTTCAGATACGGAAATAACTCTTGGCTACTCGATATCCTGCTTTTATAACGTAAAGCCCACGGTTGCAGCTAATTTCAAATTAATGATTTCGCCTCACTTCTCATCAGACCATTCAATATAACACTTATACCGACCTCACACCACCTGTCGACTCGCTGAATAAAATGTTTATATTTACTATTCTGACTCATAGAATTCTTTGTATAATATCATTATAATAATTTATTGTCAATCATTTTTGCCTTAAACTATTTAATTTAATGCAACTATAATTTTAATTATCCTCTCATATTCATCATATTACCAGACCCATATCTCTTAAGCCCTTTGTTAAATATAATAACCGCAATTATTGTTTCAAATACAGCGAATGCTATAACTGCCAAGAATAATCTTATGTCAAAATGTTTCATAACGCTAACTGGAATATATGACACAAATCCTGCTGGTACTATGGTGTATAGCATTATCCTTATAAAATCTCCAAAGATACCCTCAGGATATATTGTAAACGAAATCATAAATGTTTCCATATTGCTTACAAACTCTTTTATGTTGTTTAAATAAAATGCTAGGCTATGAATTATTATTCCAAATGTAGCCATTATAACCCCTGCGATTACTACAAACAGGCTAAATATTGCCCATAGTTTTATATCTGCACCTAGTAAGATAAGTATAATAAATCCATATAGGAAATCTCCTATAGCTGATACACTAGTTCCTGATATAAGTACATTAAACAAAAGATTTTTTGGTTGCAATAAATAGACATCTAGCTCTCCATTTACGATAAGCGTCATCAATTTTCTTCCATTTCCAAAAAGCACATAACAAAATCCAAAGCTGCTACTTGATATTGCCCAAAGTAGCATTACATCTTTAAATCCATACCCTCCAATATCTTTATTCACTGTAAATAATACACCCCATATAATAAGAAACGAGGCGTTACTTATTATCATTAGCACTATTTGAAGTACAAAGCTCACCCTATACTCCATCGCCGCTGATATATTTAGCACTTTATATTTGTACAATAATTTTATATAATTTTTAGCCACCGTTAACATTTAATTTTTTCACTCCTTTCTGATAGACAAAGAACGCAAGAGCTATAGATAATATTAAATAAATAATTTGAATAATTATTATGCTCCAAAATGTCTCAAAACTAAAATCAACTACCATCTTTCCTGGCCCATATACTATAGCAGCTATAGGGCTAACCTTTACAATATCTGCAACTATTTTTGGAAATAAATCTGGTGGAAAGAAAACACCAAATACAAGCAAAAACTTTCCGTACATCCAGAAGAACGGGCTAGTATCCTCAATCCAAAAAGCAAGTAGGCCAACCACAAACCTGAAGAAAAAGTCTACTAGTATTCCAAGTGCTATAACTATTATTATAAAAGGTAGGTGAATAAAGTTGAAATTTCTTAACTCTCCTATCATTACAAACCCTATAACCAAACTAAATGGAATATAAAACATTAGTTTAGCTATAACTTCTCCAAGAAAGTTCGAGAACTGATACCCAATATAATTTATAGGCTTATTCAATATGTACGATATATTTCCACTTTTAACTTCATCTGATATTCCACCTCTCGTTAAGGCAGTTTTCGTTCCTATTATTATTAACTCCGTCACAATTAGATACCATATCATTTGACTTATATCATATCCTGAAATCATAGCTTTACCTGAACCATACAAATACTGCCACAGATTTACAAAGATAAATATTATAAGTATAAAATGAATAGACCCTAGTGCCAAATCCCACATATATTGCAAGTTGTTTAGTAGCATCATCTTTATTACTTTAAAATACTTTTTCATTTTTCACACCTCATTTCACATAAATTTCTGCAATAACTTCCTCAAGAGGTATATCCGATATATTTATATCTACAATCTTCTCAAGTGGCAAGCAATCTAATACTTCTTTTATGCTCTTCTCTCTAGTATTTACTTCCATTTTTATATCAAAGCCCTTCTTCTTTACAATTTCTATGCCGCAAACATTATCAAGACAAACTTCCTCATCAAATTTTACATCTATAAGCTTTTTATTTAAATAATTATACTTCAAATTTTTAAGAGAATCATCAAGAACTATCTGACCGTTATTCACTATAATTACTCTCTTACAAAGCTTTTCAATGTCTCCTATGTCATGGCTTGTAAAAAACACTGTCGTATTAAATTCTTTGTTTAAATCCTTAATAAACTTCCTTATTTCCTGCTTTACAACTGGATCAAGTCCTATAGTAGGTTCGTCAAAAAATATTATTTCTGGCTTATGTATAAGGCTTGCTGCTATCTCGCATCTCATCCTTTGACCAAGAGACAATGTTCTTACTGGCTGTGTTATTATATCTTTTAGATTAAGTACTTCCGAAAGCTCTGCTATACGTTTATCAGCTTCCTTTTCTTCTATATCATATATACTCGCAAAAAGCTTATAACTATCTATGGCCGGCAAATGCATCCAAAGTTGAGACTTCTGCCCATTAACCATACCTATCTTATACGCAAGTTTCTTTCTATCCTTTTGTGGATTAAGTCCTAGAACACTTATATCTCCTGAAGTAGGAAATAATATCCCTGTAAGCATCTTTATAGTAGTCGACTTTCCAGCCCCATTTGGTCCCATAAAAGCGAGCATTTCCCCAGCTTCGACATTAAAACTTAGATTGTGTACTGCATCTTTTACTTTATACTCGGGACTAAACATAGCCTTAAAACTACCCCTAAATCCTTCTTCCTTTATTTTAGATTTGAATTGCTTATTTAAATTCTTTACTTCAATTACATTCATTTTTATCACTCCTTTATACAATTCTATGCAAAAAAGCCCAAGCTAAGAATCGTTGTTATACGACTCCTTGCTTGGGCTTTTTCCCCAATACGTGTAGCTTCTGCCTGTACCGCTCAGCAATGCCTAGGTACACTCGTAAGTTTATAATTTCTAGTATTATAATACATATAATTACATTTGTCAAGTTTTTTTTAATTTTCAATGAATTCTCCCCGCAGCAAAGCTATGGGGTATCTATTTGTCATTGCGAGCATCTTTTTGCGAAGCAATCTCTCCTTTAGCTTAAGTACAAGATTGCTTCGTACCTCGCAATGACAGGACGCACGCAGCAGAGCTGCGGGGAATTGCCCCTAAGAGATTAAATTTTGTATTTTTAGCTATTTTCAGCTATTAGTCTTCTTGAACTTCAACAGTTATTGTATCTTCCTCTTCTTCTCCATTTTCAACATATGTTATTGTTATTTCTACTTCACCTTCATCATCACCACTATGAAGTTCAAAGTCAGCTGTAACATATACAACATCTATGTCTTCTGTTTCGAAATTACAATCTTCTGTTACATCTTTTTTTGATCCATCCGAATAGTAAGCTATAACTTCTATTTCTCCACCTTCGTCATCTAATTCATCAAAATCTTCACTAGAAGGTGTGGCAACTATTTTTTCTAATATTACATCATTATCGCCATCTTCTTCAACTTCAACTGTAATTGTATCTTCACATTCTTCATCATCTTCTTCATATGTTACTGTTATTTCGACTTCGCCTTCGTCGTCACCGCTGCAAAGTGTATATTCATCGTCGTCAACATATGCAACATCTTCATCTTCTGAATCAAAATCGCAATCTTCTGTTACATCTTCTGAACTTCCATCAGAATAGTAAGCAGTAACTTTTATTTCATCACCTTCATCATCTAATTCATCAAAGAAATATTTAGTAGGTGTTGCTACTATTTTTTCTAATGTCACATCATCATCACCATCGTCATTATCACCTTTGACTTCAACAGCAATTATAACTTCCTCTTCTTCTCCATTTTCTTCATATGTTACTGTTATTTCTACTTCTCCTTCATCATCACCACTATGAAGTTCACAGTCAGCAGTAACATATGCGACATCGATGTCTTCTGATTCAAAATTACAATCTTCTGTTACATCTTGTGTTCTTCCATCAGAATAGTATGCAATAACTTTTACATCACTGCCTTCGTCATCTAATTTATCAAAATCTTCACTAGAAGGTGTAGCAACTATCTTATCTAATGCTACATTATTAATAGCATCTTCTTCAACTTCAACTGTAATTGTATCTTCACATTCTTCATCATCTTCTTCATATGTTACTGTTATTTCTATTTCACCTTCATCATCACCACTGCAAAGTGTATAGTCATCGTCATCAATATATGCAACATCTTCATCTTCTGAATCAAAATCACAATCTTCTGTTACATCTTTTGTCGATCCATCTGAATAGTATGCAGTAACTGTTATTTCATCACCTTCATCATCAAGTTCATCAAAGAAATATTTAGTAGGTGTTGCTACTATTCTTTCTAATGTCACATCATCAACAATAACTGTAATTGTATCCTTAACTTCTTGGCCATAGTACTTATATGTTACTGTTATATCTACTTTTCCATCATTATTTCCACTTTGCAATTTATATGCACTAGATACATACGCAATATCTTCATCATCTGATTTAAATTGACACTCTTTTGTTACATTTGTGGTTGCTCCATTTGAATAGTAAGCCGTAACTATTACCTCTGAAGAAGTTTCTTTTGGCCCCTCAATTGTTTTAGTAACAGGTATAGCAACTATTTTCTGTACTGTTGCTCTATAAGTTTCGGTTGGATATGTTTGCGGAATATATGGTACTTGTACTTGTGTTTGTGTTGGTGTTTGTGTTGGTGTTTGTGTTGGTGTTGGAGCAACTTGTTGTGATTGATTTACTAATTGTGAACTTAAGAAGCTTATAGTTTCAGCATCAGCTACCTGATTTACTGTTACACTTTGTGGACTGATTATTATAAGTCCATCAAGATAAAACTTATTCATTCCTAATCCCTCTGCAACATATGCTAAAGGTATATATGTTCTTTCATTAGTTATAGTAGCCGCTACATCCATCTCTACTGCTATGCCATTTACTACCATAGTTTTGTTACCAATAGTAAGAACTATTATTTGATTTCCCAATGTTATCGTTACTGCTTTATTCTTTGAATCATAATATACAGTCGCACCAAAAGCTTCAGAAACAAACCTTACTGGCACCATCGTTCTATCTTCAGAGATATATGGTTTTACATCTGGATTAGTACTGTCTATACCTTTAAAGGCTCCATTAATTAATGCATTGTTACCTCCTATTTTAATTGATACAGCATTATGTATTAAGTCTGTATTATAATATGTATCTGCATTAACACTCGATACTGTAGTAAAAATCATAAATATTAAAGCCAATATAAAAGACATACTTCTTAAACTTTTTTTCATAAATAAATTTCTCCTTTTTCATAAATTTGGATTTTTTTATAATAACATTATATCGTTAAAACATTCAAAAATCAAGTACAAAATTGTGTAGTTTAAATGAATTTTTTATACTTCTCTCTGTTTTACATCTACAAACATTTCATTTTTTCATACTACCTTTCTTCGTACAATTCCTTATCTATCCCACTTAGTAGTCCAATATCACTGTTTTCATTATATATTTTAAGTTCATGCAGCGCTCTCGTACATACTACATATAACAGTTTTCTATCCTTCTTATCTATGTAACTACTTCCTTCTGGTGAGTAAACTAAGACCCCGTCAAACTCAAGTCCTTTTGCTAGGTATGATGGTAGCACTACTATTCCTTTTTTATATATGTCTTCCTCACGCTTTACACAATTCATAGTTTCAAACTTTCCATTCATAACCCTGTAAATCTCTTCGCAATCTTTTATAGATTTGCAAACAATTGCAATTTGCTCGTACTTATTGCCTAACATGGTTGATAAATCCGTTTTCATCGCTTCCCATATATTTTCCTTTGACATACCCTTTATAATTTTAGGTAATCCTTCTTTTCTATTCATGGGATTTGCATTCTTTATTTTTAGCAAACCATTTGTAAACATTGTTATCTCGTAGCTTGATCTATAGCAATTAGTCAACTCTAGAATGTTAGTCTTTTTATTTTCAAAAATTTCTTTCACATTTGAAAAATCTTTATGCTCTAGATATGGGTTAATCGCTTGGTTTACATCGCCAAGTATTGTGATTTTAGATTTTTTGAAAACATTTCTTATTATTTCATACTGCATTTCGTTGTAGTCTTGTGCTTCATCTATGATGAGATGCTTTATCCCTTCTGATTCAAAAAAGCCCTCTGTCTTACCCTTTAAATAAAGTAAACATATAGCATCTTCATAGCATATTTCTCTTCCTTCTAAGCCATCTATCGTAAACTCACACATATCATCTATATCCTTAATATCAAAAGTTTGGCTTATTTTCTTTTTTACATTTTCATCTCTATAAAAATTTATATATAAATCCTTTGCAGTTAGTTCGCTCTTTACCTGAGTATATAAAATTTCTTTTATTATACGCTCTTTCTCTTCATCAATATTTCCATCATCAAATACCATAAAAGCTCTATCAACTATCTTATACATTCTTTTCTTAGGCTCAATGTTACTGTAAGTATTTGTATATAGCTCCGTACATTCTTCTTTCGTCATTATTACCTTGCCTTTTAATAATAGGTCTTTAAATTCTACCTTACCTTCTAATCCTTTTATATACTCGTCCAAAATATTTTTAAACTTTGAATTCATCTTTACTTGTATACACAAACTTTTGATGTTTTTATTTGATTTTTCCTGGTACATTTTTTCTATTTGTCCTACATAACTCTCAATTTCTGAGTATTGTGGCAAAAACCTTTTTGCATATCTACTAAATGTTGTCTGCAAAACATTTTCTTCACCGAGTTCTGGTAAGACACTAGATATATAGTTACTAAATACATCACTTGGCGAAAAAATGAGTATATTGCTAGAGTTTATAGTCTCAACATCTTTATATAATAAGTATGCGATTCTATGTAGTGCAACAGATGTTTTCCCGCTCCCAGCGGGCCCCTGAACGATTAATATGCGATCCGACTCATTCCTTATTATCCTATTTTGGTCTCTTTGAATTGAGTTTACTATATTCCTCATCTTTTCACTTGTGTTCTTAGTTAACGCCTCTTTTAAAAGCTCGTCATCTATATTTAAGTCATTATCAAATATATATTTTATCTCCCCATGTTCTATTTTGTATTGTCTTTTTAATTTTATCTCTCCATCTATTTGCCCAATAGGCGCCATGTAACAGGCTTTCCCAACTCCATGCTCATAATACATACTAGAAATAGGCGCTCTCCAGTCATATATCAAACTTTCAAACCCATCATCATCTTTTACACTTGTAAGTCCTATATACACACTCATTAAATCCTTATATTCCTCATCTTCAAAATCAATTCTTCCAAAATAAGGCGATTCCTTTATTCTATTTAAGACTTGAAGTCTTTTTAGTTCAAATTCACCTGCTTTTATTTCTTCTTCATGAATATTGTCCAGAGCGATTTTCTCAACCTTATCAAATTCTCTTTGATTATTCCACATATATCTTTTAAGTTCTATAATATCGCTTTCCATACTTTCAACTAAATCACTTTTTTCAGCTATTTCTGCTGCTATCTTTTCACTAACATTAGCTAGATAGTTTTTCTCTTCATTATTTTCAAGTTCATTCATAGCAATTCAGCTCCTTATATTTGATTTTAAGTATTATACTACCAATATTTTAATTATAGCATACCTCTAAAGATCTAACAATAAAAATACATGAAATTTAAGATTAATACATTCAAGTACGACAACTGTGGTAAGTTGTGTAACGGTTACAACAGTTTATAAGAGAATGTCAGGAATTTTTTACTCGAATTTCTCTAAATATTTTTAATTTTTTTGATTTGGTCATATACTATATTTTACCAACAATCTATATATTTTTACATAATATGTAATAATAATGTAATATTTTCTTTTAAATTTTAACTTTACATATTTTTCATAATATACTATAATATAATTCGCTACATAAAATATTATATTGGAGGTGTATTTCTTGATTAAAGTTGAAGGCTTATCTAAAACTTTTAAAGTTGCAAGACGCTCCTCAGGATTTGGTGAGGCCGTTAGGTCTTTTTTTTCACCCAAATTCTCAGAAGTTCATGCATTACGCGATGTATCTTTTAGCATTGATGAAGGAGAAATTGTTGGTTATATTGGTCCTAATGGTGCTGGTAAATCAACCACTATCAAGGTAATGAGCGGTATACTTGTCCCTGACAAAGGCGAATGTAGCATCATGGGTTATGTCCCATGGCGAGACCGTGTAAAATATGTGAAAAATATCGGTGTAGTATTCGGACAACGCAGTCAGCTGTGGGCTGATGTACCCGTTATGGATTCTTTTGAGCTTCTACGGGATATCTACAAAGTTCAACCTGCAAACTATAAAAAAAGTCTTGATTTACTCACAGAAACTCTAAATCTCGGTGAAATCCTGACTACTCCTACTAGGCAGCTTAGTCTAGGCCAGCGTATGAGATGCGAAATTGCTGCTTCTCTCATACATGATCCAAAAATTTTATTTCTTGACGAGCCTACTATAGGGCTTGATGCAATGTCCAAAATTGCAGTACGGAATTTTATAAAGATGATCAATAAAGAAAAAAAAGTGACTGTTATACTAACAACTCACGATATGAATGATATTGAAACTTTAGCAAATAGAATAATTATGATTGGTAAAGGACAGATTCTCTACGATGGAAATCTTAACAATCTACGAGAGAAATTTGTAACTCATAAAACAGTAACTGTTGACTACAACGAAAACACTAGCCCTCTCGAGTTAGATTCCGCATCTTTACTTTCTTGGTCAAAAGACAGAGCTACATATGTTGTTGACATCAAAAAGCGTGGCGTTTCCGATATAATTTCAGAGCTTTCGGCAAAGCTTGAACTCACTGATGTTGCGGTGGATTCTGAACCTATCGAAGAGATCATAATAAAACTTTATAAGGAACACCAAGTATGAAACCATATCTAGCTATATTTAATCTTCGTATGATAAATGGCCTCCAGTACCGAATAGCAGCTTTAGCCGGAGTTGCAACGCAATTTGTGTGGGGATTTATGTACATTATGATCTATGAAGCATTCTACCATGGTTTTACAGGTACACAGACAATTTCACTTGAGCAGTTAGCAACATATATTTGGCTTCAACAGGCATTCTTCTTCTTTGTACTACTTTGGCTAAAGGATAATGAGATATTTGACTCTATAACATCAGGAAGTATAGCTTATGAGTTATGCAGACCGTGTGGTATATATGGTTTCTGGTTTGCCAAATTGATTGCACATAGGCTGTCAGGCACATTACTTAGATGCATGCCTATATTGGTAATAGGATTCTTCCTGCCAATACCATACAGACTATCCTTGCCACCTAACTTTTTGACTTTTATATTATTTTTAGTCACACTTTTACTTGGACTCATAGTCGTTATATCACTTAGTATGATAGTTTATGTATCTGTTTTTGTAACGATGTCGCCTATTGGCTCCTTTCTTATATTCAGCGTGGTGGGAGAGTTTTTCTCAGGACTTATGATGCCTGTACCTCTTATGCCAATATGGTTACAAAACATTGTTTATATACTTCCTTTTAGATTATCAGGAGATTTACCTTTTCGAGTATACTCTGGGAATATATCTACAAACGACGCAATTATAGGTATATTAACCCAAATACTATGGATTATCGGACTCATAGCCCTCGGTAAAGTTTTATTGACAAAAATGCTAAAAAGAGTCGTGGTGCAAGGAGGTTGAAAATATGAAATTATATCTTCGTTATTTAGAAATTCTATTCAAATCACAATTGCAATATCGTGCTTCATTTATATTGATGACTATCGGGCAATTTTTCGTTCCGTTGGTTATGTTTGCTTCAATATATTTTTTGTTTGAAAAGTTTGGTCAAATAGAAGGATGGTCTTTTTTCGAAGTAGCACTTTGCTTTTCTATAGTCCATATGTCATTTGCCATAAGTGTATGTTTTATGCGAGGCTTTGATAGTTTCTCAAAACTAGTAGTAAATGCTGGTTTTGATAGATTACTAGTTCGCCCTAGAAATACTATCGTACAAGTACTTGGATCTAACTTTGAATTTACAAGATTAGGTAGACTCATACAAAGTACTATGGTTTTAATATGGGCATTGTTAAATATAAGTATAGAGTGGAATGCATTTAAAGTGGCAACACTCATATTTATGTTAATAGGTGGAATATTTATATTCTCAGGAATTTTTATACTTGGAGCTTCCCTTTGTTTCTTTACTGTACAAGGACTCGAACTGATAAACATATTTACCGATGGTAGCCGTGAAATTTCACAATATCCGCTGTCAATTTATAAGGATTGGGTAAAAAATTTCTTTACATTCATAGTCCCACTTGGCATTATCAACTACATACCACTAATGTACCTGCTAGGCAGGGGCCCGTACAATGACATACTATCCATGCTAACCCCACTAATCGGAATAGTTTTCATCATACCTTGTTTATATGTTTGGAAATTCGGTGTGAGTAAATATTTATCTGCAGGATCGTGAAATAAAAAAGCAGATGACCCTATGCAGATTAATGCATGCGGCATTTGCTTTTTTATTTCCTTTTATAAACTCGTATATTAAAATCAATCTCTGTCTCTAGTTTTTCCAACTTACATAATTCTTCTATTTTATCTTCATTTGTTCTGTAGTAATAAGGTGTCATTTTGAGTAAATTACTTATGTCATCGCCACTTGACACATTTATTTTCATGGATACTCTATCTTCTTTGACTACACTCAGTCTCTCGTCATTTATGTACTTCTGGTCATTTAGATAAACATCTTCATATAACAACTCTTTAAGTTTTAAGAGATGTTCTTCCCCTGGTGTGACCGTTATAAGTTTAGCATCGGTTTTCATAATTCGTAGATACTCATCCACATTATGTGGTGCAAATATTTGAACTATTATGTCAATACTATTATTCATGATCGGTATATTATTAGAGCCTCCCACTACCCAAATAATATCTTCCCTTCTCTTACTTGCTTTTTTTATTGCTTCTTTAGATATATCCATACCTATAAAGTTTATGTTTTTGTTTAGTTCTCTAAATTTAGATGTATAGTACCCTTCTCCACATCCTATATCCACACAACTCTCAACTGTATCTTCTAATTTTATTTCCTTGTCTATTTCATCTATCAAAACATCATAATACCCTTTCTCCAAAAAATCCTTCCTTGCATTCATCATTATCTTATTATCCCCAGGACTATTACTCTTCTTTTGATTCACCGTAAGAAGATTCACATACCCCTCGCGAGCTATATCATAACAATGTCCACTCTCACAAATATAAGTTTCGTGATTCAGAGCTATTTTCCCTTTACACACGGGACATATTAGCATACTATTTTCGTTTTTCATGTGTTACTCCTTTCACAAATGTCATACATCTTTGCAAAATTGTATTATACTTTTAAACCACTCCTAATAAACATCTTTCTTAAAAAATCATTATACGTTAAAATTGATTTTATATTATTTGCAAACCATATCCTTAATCTTATTTTCTTTATGTTTCTGCTATATTCAGATTGCCTTAGCCCTTTAGACAAAGCCATTGCGCTATCAAAAGCATAGCTATATCCCTCTGCTGATGATGGACTTATAAGCCCTGCTGCCTCTCCAATCAAAAATGTGTTTCCATCTCCCAAACATATATCCTTTGTAGGATTAACAGGTCTTCTAATATGCATACCTTGTTTTTTTATGAAAGTATCATCATCAATTTTAAACCCATCTTCTTTTATCTTATCTATAAGTTTTTCAAATTTCAGATGGCTATCTTGCCCAACTTTTAATGCTGATCCCACTAATATATATTTCCCTTTGCTTATTATCCAAGAATAAAAATCAGTTATTTCTTTATCTATAATTGACACTTGTATGTCTAAATTGCTAGTATTTTTGTACCAATTTTGTATGGCAATGTACTTAGGTGCATCCTCTTTACTTTTAAGAATGCTTTTTCTTACTAACGAATTTGCACCATCCGCACCAATCAGATACTTTGTGGTGATTTCTTCTATCTCGTTGCCTTTTCTATATTTAATTTTATACATGTCATCATTTTGTTTTTCCACTTGTAGAAATCGAGAATTGTATTCTATCCTTACATTTTTGGGTATCATATCAATCAACCATTTATCAAATTTATACCTATCGATATTATAAAAAATCTTACTATATCTTGTCTTTAGATTATTTTCAAAATCCCATACATCTAACTTTGACACCTTATCGCATGCTATTATATTGTTTGGTATATTAAGACCTAGCTTTTTCAAAGATTTTTGCGCATCCTCTGATATAAGACCCCCGCAACACTTATCCATCTTATTATATATATTCTCCTTCTCTATTAGTTCTCTTTTATCTAAACAGAAAATTTTGTATTTTTCACCTAATAATCTAGCTAAAGTCGATCCCGCTGGTCCCAATCCTACAATCACAATATCAAACATATGTTCTCCTCCTTACATTCCCATAACTTATATATGAATTTAGTTACCCATTGCTACTCGCTCTATACTCCAAAATATCTCCGGGCTGGCAATTAAGAGCCTCGCAAATAGCTTCTAGCGTAGAAAATCGAATAGCTTTCGCCTTATTAGTTTTTAGCACCGAAAGATTTGCTAGAGTAATATTTATCTTTGCTGCTAGCTCGGACGAATTTATCTTCCGTTTTGCCATCATAACATCCAAGTTTATAATTATCGACACACAAATCCCCCCTTATACTGTTAAGTCATTTTCTTCTTTTACTAAAACTGCTTGCCTAAATACTTCTGCCAAAATCAGCGAGAAGAAACCAGCCATTACAAAAACCATCATTATAATCATTGTAAAAAATGAATTCAAAACTACTATTTTCACACCATACCCAACAGATATTATAAAAGATGATAAAGCCATACGATTCAAACTTTTTACTGTACTCATAACAAATGGACTTTTATCATTCAAATTATTAAATATCTTCCTCATCTCATACACAATAACCAGACCAAAAAATCCAGTAATATAGAGTAAAATCAGTAAAAATATATAATAACCATCCCCAATCTGTACAACATTTTTAAAGCACCAAGCTAATGACCACGGCAGACTAACGAAAATGCCAATCCCCCCTAAGAAAATCAAATCAAGGAAACACTTTACAATACCAGACAACCCTTTTCTTCCCAAAATCTCCATAAAAAAAACCTCCTATACCAAATATTATATAGGAAGTATACTACACCTTTTATTAATTGTCAATACTTTTTTATTGTTTATAAATATATTTTTATCGTATCATAGTAAAATATATTATGATTATCAATTACTTCTCCATCTCCAAAAATTTGCTTCTAACACTTTTTATTTTGATTAGCCTCTTTTTAATGAATCTCCCCGTGGCAAGCCTACGGGGTATCATGTTGTCATTGCGAGCATTTTTTGCGAAGCAATCTCATCTTTCAAAAACGAGATTGCTTCGTCGAAAAAACCTCCTCGCAATGACAAGAACGCGGCAAGCCGACGGGGAATTAAACCCAAAGCGATTAGATCATATTAGTACTTGTCCCATCTAACCCTATTTCACTCGCTATATTTCTCATTCCATTTATAGTTTCTTCTATAATATAATCAAGATCCATCCCTAACATGTTCGCTCCGTTTTGTATTACTTCTCTATTAGCTCCTGCAGCAAACCCTTTTTGCTTCCATTTCTTTTTAACAGATCCTAAATCCACCTCAAACAAACTTTTATTCGGCTTCATAAGGGCTACTGCCAATATGAGTCCTGTCAGCTCATCAATTGTATAAAGAATCTTTTCCATTATATGAATAGGTTCCACCTCGGAACATAACCCATATCCATGACTTTGCACTGCATATATATATTCTTCGCTAAATCCATGCTCTTGCATAATATCTTTACATTTCGTACAATGTTCATCAGGATACATGTCATAATCCACATCATGTATCAACCCAATAATCCCCCATTTTTCTACATCTTCATTATTTAGTGTTGCAAAATGCTTCATCACAGCCTCAACTACCAAACCATGTTTTATTAGGTTTTTATTCTTTGTGTATGTAGAAAGCATATCAAATGCTTTTTCACGACTTACTTCATTACTCATATTTTCATCCTCCTTTGGTTTTGTGTTACTTTTTTTCAAAAAAGTATGTAAGACGATATTTCAAACTTTCTCCAAGGGGACAGTTCCTAAAAAGAAGGAACCGTCCCCTTTTAAGTCAAGTCTATAGATGTCGCAATTACAGGTTAAAATATTTATACAATCTTCGTCGTATACTCCTCCAGATTCCAAACATCACTCACTACATCCATATAAAACTCTGGTTCATGTGATATCATCAATATACTACCCTTATATTCCTTTAATGCCCTCTTTAGCTCTGCCTTAGCGTCTACATCTAAATGGTTGGTCGGTTCATCTAATACCAATAAGTTAGTCTGTGTATTAATCAGCTTGCACAACCTAACCTTAGCTTGTTCCCCTCCACTAAGCACTGCTATCTTGCTCTCTATATGTTTAGTCGTAAGCCCACACCTTGCAAGTGCTGACCGTATCTCATATTGTGTCATAGCAGTAAAGTGATTCCATATATCCTCTATGCATGTGTTATTATTTTTACCTTTTACCTCCTGCTCAAAATATCCAATCGATAAATAATCCCCAGTCCTTGCAATGCCTGATACTGGCTCTATCTCTCCCAATATACTCCTGAGTAAAGTCGTTTTTCCTATCCCATTTGAACCAGTTATCGCTATCTTTTGACCTCTTTCCATCTTAAGATTAATCGGTTTTGAAAGTGGCTCTCCATACCCTATAACTAAGTCATTCGTTTCAAATACAACCCTGCCTGATGCGCCTTTTTCTTTGAAGTTAAACTTTGGCTTTGGCTTTTCTGATACTAGTTCTATGATATCCATCTTGTCTAGCTTCTTTTGGCGTGACATCGCCATATTTCTAGTTGATACTCTAGCTTTATTTCTAGCCACAAAATCCTCCAGACTTGAGATTTCTTGTTGTTGTTTTTTATATGCTGATTCTAGTTGTGTTTTCTTTGCTTCGTATCCTTTTAGAAAATTATCGTAATCCCCAACATACCTACCTAACTCTTGATTTTCTACATTGTATATGATATTTACAACACTATTTAGGAAAGGTATATCATGCGATATAAGTATGAATGCATTTTCATACTCTTGCAAATAACGCTTTATCCATTCTATATGTTGTTCGTCAAGATAGTTAGTCGGCTCATCAAGTAGCAATATCTCTGGCTTCTCAAGCAACAGTTTTGCGAGTAGAACCTTTGTCCTCTGCCCTCCGCTTAGGTCAGACACATTTTTATCCATCCCTATGTCCGTAAGCCCCAGTCCTCTAGCCGTTTCATCAACCTTAGCATCTATCATATAGAAATCATTATGCATCAAAATATCTTGCATATTTCCTATGTCTTCTAACATATTTTCTATTTCTTTATCAGACGCGTCAGCCATCTTTTCATACATAGCATTTATTTCCTCTTCCATGTCAAAAAGGTACTTAAAAGCAGTGTTTAGGACCCCTCTTATCGTCATCGCCGCATCAAGAGATGTATGTTGATCGAGGTACCCAACTCTTACACGCTTAGACCAAACTACCTTTCCTTCGTCTGGTTGAAGTTTACCTGTTACTATATTCATAAAAGTAGACTTACCCTCTCCGTTGGCCCCTACAAACCCTATATGTTCTCCATTTAGCAATCTAAATGATACATTATTAAATATCGCTCTATCTCCAAATCCATGTGTCAAATTACTTACTGTTAGTATACTCATCTGTCATTTCCTCTCTTTTTTGATAAATCTTCTCACAAATTACAACTTTGCAAATTTTCTTACTCATATTACCCTATTTTACCATTAAATCATATTTTGAGCAACATAAAAGCACAAATTTATGTTTAAGATTTTAGAAACTCCTAGTATCTTTCATCTTCAAAAAACGAATAAATTATAAATATCCTACAGATACTATTTATGCTGGGAGGTGATAATATGGACGCATCAAACAACAATTTAGAAGACAACAACAATAACAGCAATCTAAATTCCAAAAATAAAAATAAAAAAAATAATAACAACAATAATCAAAACAACCAAGATAACGATAATAATAACAATAATAATAACTAACATAATTAAATCAAACTGTTATAACAATGAAAACACAGTTTTTTGTATTGAACTTTAAAAAATAGGTTTAGCATGAATCATAGCTGAATCTATTTTTTATTTAATTACTTTATAAATTATCTATTTGCCAATCTATCGGTTCTTTATTAACTGATTTTAAAAAGTCGTTTGTCTTAGAAAATGGCTTTGTTCCAAAAAAACCTCTGCTTGCCGAAAGCGGACTTGGATGTACTGATTCTATTATAAAGTGTGTTTTGTTAGTTATTAATGATTTCTTGCCAATTGCATAATTCCCCCATAATATAAATACTATAGGGTCTTCTCTATTATTTAACTTCTCTATTATCGTATCCGTAAATATCTGCCATCCTATTTTGCTGTGTGATGCTGCTTCATTAGCTCGTACTGTCAGAACCGCATTTAGGAGTAATACACCTTGATCCGCCCACTTTTTCAGATATCCGTTATTTGGCTTATAACAACCTAAATCCGAATTTAATTCCTTATATATATTTCTCAGCGATGGTGGTATTTTTATTCCTTCTTTTACTGAAAAACACAACCCGTGTGCCTCCCCCAGTCCATGATATGGGTCTTGTCCTATTATAACTACCTTAACATCCTCATAGCCTGTAAAGTGAAGGGCGTTAAATATATCATCCCTATTTGGATATACAATACTTGAATTATTTTCTTTCTCTAAAAATTCTTGTATTTTTTTATAATACTCCTTTTCAAACTCTTCGCCTACTATATCTTTCCAATCGTTTATAAATATGTCTGACATAGCATCACCTCCAAATTATCAATAATCTTTTTCTGCAATAAAAGCTTCTACTTCAACATCAATATTAAGTTCTTCCTTCAATTCTCTAGTTAATGCTTCTTCATCACTTCCATTTTTTCTACCTTACCGCCTGGAAATTTCCATTTTTATTCCATATATCTTCCTTGCTTCCTCTGTGCTAATAAAACTTTATCGTCCTTTAATATTACTCCAGCTACCACTTTTATCATAGTTTTATCTCCCTTAATTAGTTGGTAGTGTAAAATATTTATAGTACTAAATACTACACTATCCCTTTCAGATTTGTTTGATATGCTTTACCAATTGGATAACAACTTCAACTGTTAGTTATCCAATTGGTAAAGCACATTCTAATACAAAACACAAGATTGCTTTATACATCTAACTATACAGATAATTATTACAGCCAATTTTATTCTGCTATTTGTTATAAATTATGTAACTAATTCTTTCAATTCAGATAACCAGTCTGGATAATAATTTATTCCTTTGCATTCCTCGAGTAATAATTTAAAATAACTCATATCAATAGAAGTGAATCTATCTTTTTCCTTCAATGGTATCCAAATAAGTTGTTGTAAAGACTTTTCCTCATCAGGTAAGCTAACCTCTTCTGGATCAAATCCTAGAATACATTGTTGGTCCCCAATATCAACTAAAAAGGTATACCTTTCTTCTTTTATTTCATTTTTAAATTTAAATATTATTTTCCCTTCAATATTAGTCTCTTCTCTTAGCTCTCGAATTAATGCTTCTTCTGGTTCTTCTTGTCCTTCTATCCCTCCACCTATAAAAGCGTGTTTAAATTCATTATTACTTTTGCCATATCCAAACAATGCCATGTTATTACGTATTATTATACCTTGAGCTCTTCTTCTCATAAGCAACACCTCTCTTCCTTGAAGATACAAATCCCTACTTTTACTTATCTTTCTTATCTGTATAGGTATTGCTCAAATGCTAATCGTATTTCACATATTAATTCATAATTTACATAGTCTTTAGGATCAATCCATGCATATTTATCATGATTTTTACTCAGCTTAACTTCATCTTCATTTGTAAAGCATTCAAAAAACATTCCTACTATTTTCATTTCTTTATCATTAATAATTGTGTTCCATTCTCCTACATAAAATGGTTTTCCTATTTCAATAGTCAATCCTGTCTCTTCCATTACTTCTCTTTTAAAACTCTCATTTAATTTTTCTCCTACCTCTATATTACCACCTACAACATCATATTTTCCAGCATTTATACCACCTTTATAGTCTGAAGATTCTCTTATTATTAAAATTTTACCTTTGTTTAATATAAAGGCTCTTACAGCCGGAACTAATGTAATTCCCATAATCTTTCCCCCCAATAATATAATATTTTTTCACATTTGACACTAAAACAAACTTACTTTTACTCTCGCTTAACGATATTTTAACATAAAAAAATACTTTTCTCAACATTTTAATGAGGAAATGTATTCTTTATTTATTTATCCAGAAATTCAACTATTTTACTATAACATTTCTTATTACATCATTTCTACTGAAACATTATTTTTCTTACAATATTCCTGAATGGCCGCAACCGTAGCATTGATACTGCTGTCTGGTGTAGAAGAACCACTACTAAGAGTAATAGAAGAAACCTTATCGACAATAGAAAAATCTATCTCATCTTCTGTTTCAATATGCTGAGTATAATTGCAGTAATCGGATGCTATTTCATATAATTTAATAGAATTTGAGCTTGTTTTGCCACCCACAATAATAACAAACTCTACCTTCTGCGCCAATTCCCTTATTTCGTCCTGTCTATTGGCTGTAGCATTACATATTGTGTTGTGAAATTCAATATTCGGTATATGTTGATTGCAATATTCGTATATTCCTTCCAGATTTTTAGAGTTAAAGGTTGTCTGCACAACTATACATACACCATTTTCACTAAACTTCGTAGCAGGAATTTTATCTTTTGCATCCTCTAAATCTTTAATAACAACAACCTTTGTACTGCTCCAGCCGACAATTCCGACTATTTCTGGATGATTTGAATTTCCAACTATTAGAATATCAAGACCCTTTTCTGATGCAGCCTCAACAATGTCATGTACTTTTTTAACCTTCGGACATGTTTTATCAATCACTTCTATATTTTTTCTCCGCAAATCAAAAATTTCTTTCCTTGATACACCGTGAGCTCGAATCAGCACTTTTGCACTGTCATACTCATCAATTTCACTAATATCATCAATAACCTTTGCACCAGCGGATTCCAAATCTTGAATTACAACATGATTATGTACCACATCTCCATACATTAATAATTTTTTGCTACCACCCAAATTATCATAAGCTGCTTTCACGGCCAAAGACACGCCAAAACAGAATCCACAGTATTTTGAAACATAAAATTTCATAGCAACCCCCAATTTACAAATTTCCTTACCCTTTATAATCTAATATATTAATGAATCTCCCCGTGGCAAGCCGACGGGGTATCATGTTGTCATTGCGAGCGTTTTTTGCGAAGCAATCTCATCTTTCAAAAACGAGATTACTTCGTCGAAAGAACCTCCTCGCAATGACAAGAACGCGGCAAGCCGACGGGTAATTAAACCCAAAGAGATTAATTTATTTTTTATTCCTACCTATAAATGTAAAACTTCTCACCGAATTTCCATTTTGGGTTTTTATTACTTGCTCTTTGTAATTTATATTTTCAAATCTGTTCTTGATTTCTTCAAGACGCGTGTAATCTAAATGTCTTGCTATCATCCCATTATCAGTTTCAAAAGTACCATATACACCATATTTATCAAAAAATTCTTTATATCTTGCAATATTTCTTTCATCTTCTCCTAAAAGAGCATCACACATAAATATTATTCCATCCGGTTTTAAGGCACTTTTTAACTCTACTAATATTTTATCTTGCTCTTCATCAGTGTATACAGATGCAAATACAAAAATTAAAATAATTACATCATAACAATTTTTATTCAGCTTACTCTCAGAGTCCCATACTATGTATTTTATATCTTTCGTTTCTCTCTCTGCACGTTCAATCATTTTCTTTGAGAAATCTATTCCTTCGAGGTTCTTATATCCAATTTCTTTTAGCTTAGACAGTGTTCTACCATATCCACATCCAAAATCCAGAACTTTATCATCCTTGCTTATATATTTTTTAAATAATTCTTCATCTATTTCTTGATAAAATCTTACATCATCAGCGACATTTTCCCAACATTGCATCTGCCTATCTTTGTCATATATATGTATCTTATCAATATATAGTTTCAATTTAGAGAAATCTTCCTTATAAAAGTTAAAATCAACAAAACTGTTTATGTTTATAGTTGTTATATCATTTATATACTCTGTTTCATCTTCATTTAGACTTAATCCCCTTACTTCAACATTATCTATCCTCTTTTCAAACATATCATTTAGGTCTTTTATTGAAGCAATATATGCACCTTCTACTTCGCTTTTTTCAAGAGTTAAATCTTTTAAATCATTATCGAATTCTAAAACATATGTTGTACAATAAGTTCTCTCTTTTATATCTCCTTTATCAAACATAAATTTTATATTATAAGCTTTTTCTAGTTTATCTTTTTCTACATTTATACCGAACTCTTCCGTAATCCCTCTAATACATGCATCTACATCACTTTCCCCAGCTTTTACATGTTCACTAACAGCAATAGAAAAATTCAATGCACCTATCTTTTTATGTTTGCTTCTTCTTTGAAGAATAACATAGTACTCACCATTTATCTTTTTAATAGGATATACTCTCGATATCTTATGCCATATGCCTTTAAGTTCAGCTTCTCTTTTATCCATTACACCAATATGCATTAAATCATTACCTTGCCATTCGTATATATCTAATTCTTCACTCATGTTATAGCCTCCATTCCTTTTTAATCTCAAACTTAACCTTTGGCATCATAAATTATTCCTCCTATATCTCAAAGCCAATCCCTTCAAGAAATTTCTAGCATATTTATCTCCACATTCTTTATAATTTTTGTGTCCTTCTTTCCTAAATATTGCTCCTAATTCGCCTTTCGTCAAGATAATTCCTACTTCTTCTAATATGTCGATTATATCATCACTCGTAAGTGACAACGCAATTTTTACTTTTTTAAGCATGATGTTATTCATACCTTCATGATCCTTCAATGGTACTTTAGGTCTTTCAACTTCTTCTTTACTCAAATCTTGCTTTCCACGTTTAAATATAATTAATCCGTTTAAAAATGAATCAAACTTATTACTACTAAATATATCTTTATCTATCATATCAAAATCACTATCTTCATCATCATAAGAATCTTTCCCTCTTGCAAATATTTCCTTTACTTCTTCTTTTGTTATTAGGGTACCTCCAAGTTTAAACATCTCTACAACATCTGTATCTCTTATATCTAATGCATATCTTAATCTAATTAATCTATCAATGTTATTCATATTCACTCTCCTCTCTTCACTTGTCTCACTTTATATTTTTCACTATACCATTTTTATCTAGTTTTTGCAACAAAAGAACTTATATTTTTTCTTATGCCAATGCAAACAATAGCTTAACACATTTTTATAAGACATGCACTTCGAAAATTTAAAATCATAATATAAATTATACAATAAGAAGTGAGGTGAAATAAATGCCAAGAGAATGTCCTAGAAATGCTTTTCAGTATACAATTCAACAAAATGATAATCTAATTCGTATTGCTCGCAAATTTAATGTTACCGTTCGACAAATATTAGCTGTAAATCCTAATTTGAATTACTATTCTCGCCTTCGCGTTGGGGAAACGATTTGTATTCCTAGAATAGGAGCTTCTGTTCCTCCATGTAGGCCAAGAGATCGTTATAGAGTCAAAGCAGGCGATACTTTAAATAAAATAGCAAGATCTTTTAATGTAACTGTAACTGAAATAAGAATAGCTAACCCCGGGTTACGACCAAATCAACTATATGCTGGTATGATCATATGTATTCCAGGTTCAACCCGTCCAGGTCCTGGCCCAGTTCCGGGTCCATGTCCTCACACTACGGTAGCATACATTGTAAATCCAGGTGATACACTTTCAGAAATAGCAGATAGATATGCTACTTCTATTTCTGAAATCTTAAGAGTAAACCCATACCTAAGCCCTAATAGATTAGTAGTTGGCCAAAGAATATGTATACCTGGAATGGGAACACAATAATAAAAAGAAAGCACTAGTGCTTTCTTTTTATTATTAGATAAGTTAATTGTGCCACTTTTATAAGGTGTATTTTTATATTTTTTCATGTTATCCTATCTTTATTATTTATGTAGAGTAGTAACATAACCTAGGTAGTTGTATATAATATAAACCAATACTTAATAGGTTCTATAAAAAATCTATAAAAATATAGGAGTGAACTTAAATGAATGATATAATGATTTTTTTCTCCACATGAAGATGATGAAACTATATGTTGTGCTGGAGTAATAAGATGAGCAGTAAATAATGGTAGTGATGTAAAATTAGTTATGGTTACTACAAGGCACACGCCTTTGTTATTTATGATAACCATGTTTCAACTTTTACTAAATTTATCAAAAGTGATGAAGTCTTCTGGTGCAAAACTATGTCAAGTTTATCATATAACGCAACAGTAACTGCATCTTCTCAAAATAACGATACACAACAATATTGTAATAATGTTATTAATGGTCTAATAGTTGGTTTTCCTTATAGAAATGATTTATTTAACTTCTATTCCAATGAATGGGCTACTCTTGGAGAAATAGCTGGAGCATGGGTACAACTTTCATGGCAAACCCCCATTGAAGCTAATAGAATTATTTTATACGACAGACCTAACTTTACTGAACAAATTATAAGAGCTACTTTAACCTTTAGTAACGGTTCCAATATAGGAATTGGTCCCCTAGTTAACAATGGTTCTCCTTATATTATAAATTTCCCTAGAAAAACATTTAGTTGGGTTAAACTAACATTAGTTGAAGGTGCAGGTTATAATATTGGTCTTTCTGAATTTGAGGTATATTTAATTTAATAAAAATATCAATTCACAGGCTTTTTTGCTATTATCTTTGACATCATTGATATTGGTATATTCAATTTGTTTGCTAATTCTGTGCCCGTTGTTTTGCAATATCTTTGTGCCAGAATTACAATTGTTTACCATGATCATCCGTAATTTGCATCTTCCGTTATATGTGCTTTTACTCGATTCAATCATAATTTATTCTTGATAAGTGAATAAATTAAACCTGACCCTCTATCATATTCCTAACTTCATTTATTATCAACGATTTTGAAATATACATTGCTTTTATTATGTTCTTAAAGCGGGTGTGATTAAAGGTACCCTTCACAAATTTTAGCTGTGCTTTTTCACATTTGCTGATAACTGAAGATACGGGTGATATCGCTTCTAACAATTCTTCTTTTGTATATTTGTCCATAATATTTTCACCTGTTATCAATAATTTTGAAATATACATCGCTTTTATCCTGTTCTTAAGGAGTGTGTGCTGAGAGATACCCTCCTCAAATTTGGGCTGTATTTTTTCACATTTACTGATAGTTGAAGATACAACTCGTAACGCTTCCAATAATTCTTCTTTTGTATATTTGTCCATAACATTTCACCTCAAATTCCATTTATATTGCAATGATAAGACTCTCTAAAAAATCATCTCTCCTGGTTTATAACCATCAGGCAATTCTTCTTCAGTTAAAAATTTGAAATTGTCATCACGCAATATTGGTAAAAATACTTCGTATGGAATCCTTGAAAACTCACAGGCATATTGACTTGCTCCAAACCACTTACCCTCTTTGCTGCTCAAATTTAAATCTCTAGCAAATTTTGTATAGTTTGAGCAATCATGAACTACTAAATCCCACTTTTCTTCATCGGCTATTTTCATGAATTTCAGAGTTAATTCCCTACTCCAAATTGGAGATATATAGCCATGTCTTGCAATATACATGTTTTCCCCATAATAATTGTCTATGTTATTCTCATTTAAATGTAATTCTGCACAATTAATAAAATCGAGTTTTGTCTCTAAGATCGCTTGCTTTTTCTTAAAAAAAGCTTCGGAAAACTCAGGAGTCATTGGAGTTTCAATACCTACATTTTTAATATATTTTTTTGCTATTCCTATATTTTTAATAACTTTATCTGAACACTTAGAAGCACCCAGGTTGAAACGTATCTCGTCAAGACCGGCTTCACCTAATGCTTTCAATGCCTCTTCCGTAGCTAAAATGCCATTTGTATATAGATGTTGATGAATTTGAGCATCCCTAAATTTCTTTATTACCGAATAGTATTTTTCAATTTCCATGAATGGCTCTAAATAAACATAGGAAATGCCAGTGGGTTTCTGATGGATAGAAAGAAGTAAATCAATATCCTTCTCATAAAATTTTGTGTCTCCAATTTCCCACATACCTTCGCCAACTGGAGGGATATCTTCTAGTTCTCCATAATTATAACAAAACTTACACTCTAAGTTACATTTGTTCGTTTTCCTAATTGCACTCAAACCAGTGCCCAACAGACAAGAACGACATCCTTTTGGAAAATTACCTTCATTTCCCACAAAAAAAGTTCTATTCTCCAAAGTTTTCAAACTTCTAATTTTCGACATTAACGTATCATTTCTATAATCGATTGCTTCCTCAATTTGCGCAAAGGTAGAGTAAATAATTTCTTGTTGTTTTGTCGTAATTTCCTCTTCCTCAGGCAATATTGAAAAAAATTCAAACCATGTCAACGCATATTTCTTTGAAATTTTCATAATATATCCTCCTATAATTAATCCTCCTGAAGACTCAATTCAAGTCTTCTTTCTGTGTTTTTAATGTATGTACCGTCTCCACATGCACGGTTCGTTCTTGTTTCCTACACTCTTTGCCTGCAACTGATTTATATCATTGCTGAAATACATGCCTATAGTTGTATCCCTTGCATTATTTTGCTTAGTGGAGTTTTTTCAACTTCTACCAACATATGTATGTGGTATCCATTATACAATATTCCTATTGCTTGAACCCATATCTTTCTTATATCTCTGAATTAGTTCTATATAATTTCCTTTATCTTCGTCGTTTTTCAATATATTATCACCATTATTTCCTCAGGCTATCACATGGTACAATGCACCATCATAATATATCCTTTGCTTTCTTGGCATTTTTATCTCCTCGAAAACATTTTATCATATATTTTATGATATTTCAATAGATTTTACCATGACAAGTGAATAATCAAACCTGACCCTATAACGCTATTGAATCCTCTGAAACTTCTATTATATCAACTTTGTGCCTTAGCTTTCCTTGTTAATACACATCATTTATAAGTTCCACCTTTATTATTTTCACATTCCATTTCTCCTATTTAAAAAGATAGTCTACAATTTTGTAGACTATCTCATTAAATTTAATATTTCATCTAAATCATCAGCTTGTATAGTATTATCAGCTATTTTATTAAATCTTATTTCTTCACAAATAGTACATTTATGTACTATTTGATACCCTTTTTTTGAACTTTTTATATTAATTGGTTTTAATAAACCTTTACAATTACTTGCTCGATCACCAGGTTCATTGTCTACATGTTTAGAATATAAACAAAATGGACAATGATTTCTGTAACTACCATTTGTAAGTGGTAACACTTCTCTTACGCAGTGTTCACAAATAAAACCTGTATTCTCTGTTTTTTTACTCACAACCTCACCTCCTTGCATCTTTAATTAAAGATTTGCAAGGAGGGGTTCCGTTTGCTTTTCCTATAAATATAGTTTCTAGGCTTTAATGGGTAGTGACAAATTCACCGTATGTTTGTATATACGATTACTTTTAGTTCCAACTTCAACCAGACCTTATTTCATCCTGATATCCGAACCACGGCTAGTTTTGTTTTTTATACTAGCCACTGTAATGCGGTTACCACATTCCACTAATAAGTGTACACCATTATCACTAGCTTAGGCATCGTCCCCCGGTGATTTATGAGTAATATTTATTTAATTTAATTATATTTCTCAAGTATTCTCAACCTCCTACAATTGATGATTTAGACATCATTATCATACTATATTTTACATCTTTTGTCAATTTTTTTATTCTACTGAATTGTACTTATTTTGACTGCTATGTAGCTATACCCATCATCTAAATCTTATGTACTATTTTCTATATTTAATAATGCCTTATCACCACCTGTACCTGCTGTATACAGCAGGTACAGGTGGTGATAAGACATTAATTTATTAACTTACTATAAGTTTCCAGCATATTTTTAACATTCTCTGTTTTTTTGTACTGACCTGCCCTTATTCTCGATACTGCTGCTGTAGATATTCTTAGCTTCTCTGCTACTTCCTTATTTGTTAGAAGCAGACAGGGGTCGAGTAGAATGGCGCGTTTGTGGCACCAAACCCTCACAGAACCGTACATGCGCTATTTACGCATACGGCTCTTCATAGTAATCTTCATTAATTATATAAACAAACATATAGTCTAGGATTAATTACTGGTGTTTTCTTTAGTATTCCATTAAATTTATACCAGGTTATCTTCTTTCTTTGACCTCTTCTTTTTAGGTACCTAAATAACCGATCGATTATATACTTGTAAAATTCTTTTATCTTGCTGTGAAACAGACAGAAACAGACAGGGTCAGGCATTAATTTATTAACTTACTATAAGTTTCTACCATATTTTTAACATTCTCCGTTTTTTTATACTGACCTGCCCTTATTCTCGATACTGCTGCTGTAGATATTCTTAGCTTCTCTGCTACTTCCTTATTTGTTATATCGGCGCTCGCTAAAATAATAATTACTTTTCTTGTGTCTGATATTTTTTGTGCTTTACTTCCAGACATTAGCTCTTCTTTTGTTATTTTTTGTTTATCTATTATTTTGTTTATCATGTTTTCTAATATTAGACCTTTTTCTTTCGTCCTAGGTGTATTACTCTGCGCTTCTTCTACTCTATATTCTGCTTCTTCTATGTCATCGGGTTGCCCTTTCATATACTCAATATATCCTTTGATCGCTTGTGTTTTGTTTTTTGATATCATCTTCAATACACTTTCTATATCTGTATGATAACCTTTCCCTTTAGTATATTCTCTATGGCTACTCCACTTATAGTCTAATCCTTCTTCTATTTTTGCTTTCACTGGATTATAGTGTATATATTTCACTAAATGTAGCATGTATCCATCTTTATTACATACAACTGCTTTATATCTTTGTTGAAAAACATGCCCCGTTCTTTTGTATTTCTTATTGTAGTGCTGTGTATATACTTGTTGTATCCCCTGCATTATTTTTGCTAATGGTACTTCTGATACTTCAATCAACATATGAATATGGTTATCCATCAAGCAATACGCATACAGTTTGAATTGGTATCTTTCTTTATATTTTTTTACTATGTCTATGTAATGTTTTTTGTCTTGTTCATCTTTTATTATATATTCTCCGTTATTCCCTCTAGCCATTACATGGTACAATGCTGCCCTATAGTGTATTCTCTGCTTTCTCGCCACTTCTAATCACCTCGCAAACAGAGTATATCATAAGTAAGTTAATAAGTCAACGCCTGACCCTGTTTGTTTTTTTTTGACTGTTTAATTTAAATGTGATATTTTAGGACCGTCCTTGCTGTCATCTTTTAACCTATGTCTCATTTTTCTATAATGCTCTTCTAAAAAGATATTTAGACAATTGGGCACTATTGCATATTGACTTAATTCACTTAAACTATTTTTTGTGATATTGATATTTACACAGGGTAATTTGTTCGAAAAATACGAAGATTCTTTATTCAATTCTTTTAAATGATTAATAAATCCAACCATAAAATCCAGTTGATTTTTACCTCTATATTCATTTAAAAAATTATTTCTAGAATTTAATTCCCCTTCAACGACTTTCAGTTCATCAGCATCAATTGCTAATTTTTCTTTTATGTTATTAATAGTTTCATTATACTTAGCCGATCTTCTTACATTGGTAACTTTAATATCAACTAAATCCCTCGTCTTTATATCACCGAATTTAACATCACTATTAGATGTAGATTTTCTGCGTCGTATTAAAACTAAAGCATTAAATTCTAGCATTTCTTTATTGAAATCCGCAAATTGTTTTTCAAAATCACTTACACATCTTGTAAAATCCTCATCAGTTATATTAAGAACAAATTCAGATTGAAGAATTCGAATGAAGCATTCTCTTTGAACATAAAGATTCTCAATAGAATAACATGGTGTCTCGTATAAATTTTCATCCGTGCCTCTTAACATATCATCATAATCCCTATCTACAAAAAACATTTTACATATATCTTTATATATGTCCTCATTTTTAATCATACCTAACAATTTTAAAACTTCTTTTTTGTTGCCTGCAATATATGTTATAAATTGATTCTCAAATATATTTCTGATTCTTGGATCGTAATATTTTCCATCTTCACCTTCATAAAAGCAAAATGCATGTGTTTCATGATATTTATTGTCGCTAGTAAATTTTATAAATACTGCATTTGCATTTACTCTTTCTGCACGCATTTCTTCAAGTGAAGATCGATCATTCATCTTTTGTACTTTCATATTTCCTCCTCAATTATGCATTCTTATGTACTTGCGCATTTCTTTTGCATCGAAATCAAATTCATTCTCAAAAATGAAAGGTGAATGGGTTACCGTTATAAGTAATTTACAATTATTTGTTCGCATAATATCGGGAAGTAACATTTTTTGCCAATTAAGCGATAAAGATAATTCGGGTTCATCAATAATAATAATACTTTTTTCATCACTCTCTAAATAAAGTTTTGAAAACAAAGAAACAATTTGCTTTTCTCCAGAAGAAAGTTGTGTTAACTTAATAGTAACTTCTTCTTGATAAATATCATCTAAATAGACTTCCAATGTCAAAGTACTTTGATTATAATAAAACTTTTTGTTATTCAAATATTTATTACAAGTTTCAGTAAATTTTTTAATTCTGTCATCATACTTTTTTTGCAAATCATAATTGGAAATTAATTTACCTATTAAATTAAGTAGATATAAATAATCGTTATTATAAATTTCTCTTTTTTCAATGAGCTTTAGAATTTTTTCTTTATATGCTTCTTCAATTTCGTTCCCAACTCTATTTAAAACAATTTTTACAGTTTCAATATCAACACTACTTAATAATATATCTGTAGTACTGATAATATTTCCGCCATCGGCATATTGCTTCAATAAAACACCCGTCATTTCATTGAAGCCCTTCATTGCTTCAATACGTATTTCACCTAAAATTTTTTCAATAGAATTTTGAACATCAGACATACCGAATCTAATAAGCAATTCCGCTTTATTAAATTCATCACTTTTAATATTTAATTTATTAAAATCGTCTTCTATTCTTCTATAAGTTGGCAAATAAATTATTCTTTGTTGTATATTTTTACTTATTGAACTAATTAAATTATCTATTTTTTTATTGTCACCTTTTTTTGCTTCTTTTCTATTAGGAAATTCATTATTTCTAATATAATTAATTATTTGTCTTCTTGCAACAGATATTGGCATATCGGTTTGACGTGCTATCTTTCTTACTAAATATTCAATTTCTTCTTCACTAATACCAGCATCTGTTATTTTAAAATTAAAATCATTTAACAAGTGTTCTAAATAAGTATAATCCATATATACTCCATGATAACCACTTCTTTTTAGATTATAACTTGCAACATCATATGTAGATATTTCATGTACTTTAGATTCATTTCTAAACTTGATATGAATTTCTAAAAAATTTACAGTTTCTAACTTAGTGAATTTCTTTTCAAGTATATAATAAATACAATTTAAAACAGTAGTTTTTCCTAGACCATTTTCGCCAATAAAAATATTAACCTCCTTATCAAAAGGTATTTTTATATCATATCTACCAAACAAACCATATATATTTATAAATTCTAGTTCTGTTGTATTCATATTATTATCAGTCCTCTTTTCACTCATAATATACATTGTACTCGCTCCTTTCGGTAATTATACTGATTTATTTTCTTAAATAAACTCTTCTTCCTATTTCAACACAGTTGTAGTGACCTGTTTTATTTTACGGATGGTAATTGCTTTATCTTTCTATATATAGTTGCAGTGATGACAGTACTTTTTTAGTTTTAACTTAATCACTTTCATCTTGATTCATTACCTCCTTTATCATTCGTATTTTCTTTTCACTCCATCCTTTCTTATTTTATTACTGTAACTTTTTATACAAATGTTTCTTAATATTTATAAATCCTAAATCTTTATAAAAATGACTTAATTCTATATTTCTTTTTTTACTTTCATTTTTGTCTTCTATAAAATGAAATACTTCCATCTAATCCTCATTCCTGTGCCTCTATCATTAAGACAATACTTTCACTCACCTTCTATTGTTAACCTAACCAACATCTTCTTGGGCTGTCCTGACATGGGTAGTCGTAAAAAACTTACTTCGTCGCTTCTCTCCTTGTAAGTTTAACGACTGCCTCAACGTGCATCGTATGAGGAAACATGTCCACCGGTTGTACTACATCCATCTCAAATCCATTATCACACAAATACCTCAAATCACGCGCAAGTGTGGCTGGATTACACGACACATATACCACTCTATCCGGCTTCATCTCTACTATCGTCTGCAGTAACTTTTCGTCGCAGCCTTTTCTTGGTGGGTCAACTACTATTACATCTGGTTTTACTCCTGTTTGTTTAAAGTGTCTTGGTATCACTTCTTCAGCTAGTCCTACAAAAAACTCTATGTTTTCTATACCATTTTCTTTTGCGTTTTCGTTCGCGTCGTTTATGGCTTCTTCTATTATCTCTACTCCATATACTTTCTTTGCTTTTTGGGCTAAGAACAGTGAGATGCTGCCTGTTCCGCAGTATGCGTCCCATACTATTTCGTTGCCTGTTAGTTCTGCATATTCTAGTGTTTTTGCGTATAATATTTCAGTTTGGACTGGGTTTACTTGGAAGAATGATCTTGCTGATATTTTGTATTTTATGTCTCCAATATTATCTGTGATGTAGTCTTGTCCGTCTATTACTCTTGTTTTATCTCCTAGCACTTGGTTGCCTTTTTTTGTGTTTATGTTTAGGACTATGCTTTTTATTTCTTTTATGCTTTTTAGCTTGTATACTAGTTCATTTTTATCGATTATACTTTCTCCATTTATTATGATGCAAACCATTATCTCTCCTGTTTTGTAGCCGTTTCTTATCATAATGTTGCGGATGAGCCCTGTGTGTGTTTGCTCGTCGTAGATTAGCGACTCATAGTCGCTCTTGCCTTCACCTTTTTGAGTAATCAAAAGATACTTGCTTTGTAGGTAGTTTCTTATTATTTTAAGTATTTTCTCTGTTATTTTATCTTGTATGATACATTTGTCTGTGTCAACTATATCGTGACTTGCTTGCTTGTAGCATCCTATGGCTAACTCACCATTTACTATGCCTACAGGAAACATCGCCTTGTTACGGTAGTGATAAGGATCTTCCATACCTATTATGGGGTTGATATTAAAGCAAGAGTCTACTACCCTCACCCTGCCCTCTCCTTCCAACAAAGGGAGAGGGGAATTGAATTTCCCTATTCGTTCAAGTGCATCTTTTACTATTTTTTCTTTTATCTTGAGCTGTTCTTCGTATTTTATTTGTTGTATTTGACAGCCTCCACACTTATTTGCTACTTTACATGGTGCAGACTGTCTTAGTTCTGATTCATTTATTAGTTTGATTATTTTTCCTGAAACATAGTTTTTGCTTACTTTAGTTATCTTGACTTTTACTGTGTCGCCCTTTATTCCACCATTTACAAAGACAGTTATACCGTTTATCTTTCCTATTCCTTCGCCTTCTGTTCCCATATCGATTATTTCTACTTCATATTCTTCATTTAATTTTATATTCATTGTTTTTCTCCTTTTTGAGATATTCATCAATTGCTTCTATATCCTTGAAATCTTTTTCTCTTGCTAACTCTAGCTTCTTCTTTTTAATACTTTCTAGTGAGGCTACTGGTATTCCTTCTATCATTTTAATTTCATTAGTATGCCAATTATCTATGAATTCTATATGAGAATTCTGAAGTTTTATTTGCCTAACATTACCGTCCAATAGGTTTACTATGCATTCTTTTTGCTTTATCAATTCTTCGTATAATTCTTCTGTGAACCCTAAATCTATATCCTTAGTCTGTTCTTTAACTCCATGCATAACTAAAGCAGAACCTCCTGTTACCCAGTATTCATTTTTGTCATACTTAAGTTCCAATATTGTTTTTATTATATCTTCTCTCGATAACATGCCATAACCTCCACCTAGTTTTAAGACTTCGACTTTTTTATATTAAATTTAATATTACCTAAATTACCCACAATATCTAACTTATATCTTCCACTTTTGTATCTGGTTCTTTGTATCTCTTCATATAATGGGTAAAACTCGTATATGTGAAAAATTTATTTATAAGTTTATTTCTATTTAAAATGAATAACAAGTAATGTGTTATATATGTAAATCCCAACGCCATAAACACTTGAGCTACTATAGACACGACATAATTTAAGTATGATATTGTGATTATTGTTTCTAATATTTTATATATTATATTAAATATCTCCCCAGTCAAACCTATAAACATAGCAAATATTAGTATTATGTGGTGCGCTTCTATCGCATTGTTTGGGCAAAATGCCGTGCAACGCATACAGCTTTCACAGCTAGATTTCCAGTATGGTCGTTTTTTATTTTCTCCAAGCATCTTTATGGCGCCCACTGGACAAGATTTAGCACATAGCCCACATCCTGTACATTTATGACTTGAAAATAACATTTTAGGCAAGAAAAACTTTCCCGTCAATAGATATGCAAGTGATAAAGGCATAAGTACCAATCCTATCAAAAGCGAAACGAATCCCCTATACACCTTTTTACCTGATAGTATTTTTTCAGCTAGTTCTTTTGTTATTTCATTTGATATTTTTATTATATGTTCGTTCTTTTTATCCCTATATGCAGACATCATCACATTCCAGTTTGGTGGCATATCTATAGCCTCTACTCCCACTATGTTATATCCTTTCATTGAGAGTATCAGTGCTATTAGATAACTACCTGTACCTTCACATCCCGGCATATCCTTTAAAAATGTACCTCCACCTCTTGTTGAGGTAATCATTACTTTTTGTCCCTTTGCTTTAGGCATTTTGCGTGCAAACTTTATTACACTAGAGGGTGCAGTGAAAGCATGCGTAGGAAAAGATACATGTATTAGTGTATCAGCATCCGTATCATCAAGTTGTTCCTTGCTATACTTACCAACTGATACAACTTTTACATCTAGCCCAGCTCTCCTCGCTTTATCTGCCACCCAGGTAGCTACTCTATATGAATTACCCGTTCCCGTATAGTAATATGATATAAGTTTTTTATACATTTCTATGCCTCCAATAAAAAATTGCTTGATATGATAAATTATACCATTTCAAGCAAAAAAAGCAAGGAAAATAATGTTTTTATATTACTTTATGTAGTTTTATATTTTAAAATTCTATATTCCTAGTTCCATTTTTACATCCTTAGGTGCATCTTGTGGCTTTCCTTGGTATAAGACGCTCATATTTTCTCTATCATCTTTAGTTAAGTATACAAGCCAATCACAAGTCCTGATAAAATACGGATTATTTTCTGCGATTACAACTGTATTATTTTTGTTTACAATCATCTTTAGCACATTAATAACCGATTGCATGTTGCTTAAATGTAATCCTCTTGAGGGCGTGTCTAAAATATAAACACATCTATCACCAAGTTTTTTGGAAAGCTCTTTTGCTATTTTTATTCTCTGTGCTTCCCCTCCACTCAAGGAATTCGAGGGTTGTCCTAGCGTTAAATACGAAAGCTCAACTGTTTTCAAAAAACCTAATTTACGAGAAATAATGTTTGATTCTAGATTGATTTCTAATAATTCATCACATGTTTTTGATAAAATTTCTCCAATAGAATAATCTTTAATCTTCACTTTTAAAGCATCAGAATTATATCGTAATCCTTTACATACATCACACTTTATAAAAATCGGCTCTCCACCTACTAAATCTTTTGAGTATCCTAGTCCATTACATACTTTGCACTTTCCATCTGCATTAAAGCTAAAATCACTTTTAGTCAGTTTATTTGCACATGTTTGTTTTTCATAAAAAATATTTCTGATAGTATCCATCACATTTATGTATGTTGCAGGTATGCTACTTGAATTATTTCCTATTGGTGACTGGTCTATGATATAAGGCCTCCTGATTTCATTTTTACCTTTTATTTCAGCAAGTCCTTTTCTTCTCTCACCAGCACCAGATGATTTATCGCAAGATCGATAAAGAATATCAAGGCATGCTGTTTTTCCTGTTCCTGTCTTTCCTGCAATACATGTAAATTTACCGATTGCTAAGGATATATTTTCTCCTGAAAATCTATATTCATTAACTGATTCTATTACTAAAAACTTTTTTAGTTTTTCTTCGTTACTACTAGTTTTTATTGTATCTTTCCAAATCATTTCAGCTAAAACACTCTTCGAGTCTTTAAACCCATCAATACTTCCATTAAAAACGACCTGACCTCCAAAACAACCCGCACCTGGCCCAAACTCTACAACATGATCACAATTATTAATCATTGGAATTGAATGTTCAATTACGATGAGCGAAAAACCTGCTTTTGTTATTATATTACAAGCTGCTGCTAATTTTTCAGCTTCTACATAGTTAAGTCCTATTGCTGGTTCATCTAAAATAATAAGTTGCTCATCGGTAATATTTATCAGCATTTTAAATAATCTTATTTTCTGAAATTGTCCTAAACTAATTGCTTTTAATTCTTTATCTAAATCAATAAGATCTAGCTCAAGTAATTTTATAATTTCCTCTAGTTCTTCCGTGCTAAACTTAGACAATTTGTTTTGCTTGTAGAAATCTATGTAATTACTTATTTTAATCTTTTTACAATCAAAACCTATTATTTGCATATATTCAAATAATAGTGTACTAGAATCTAGTACAGAAACCCTCTGAACCAAAGCACATGGCTTTATTTTAATATCATAATTTAATGATTTATTAAAATAACCGTTGTATATAACATTCATAGCTAGTGTAGACTTACCACTTCCACTTTTGCCAGCAAAAACGACAAACTTTTTCAATGGTATATCAACACTAATCGATTTTAAATTATTCTCTTTTGCATTTACTACTCTTATGTACTCGTTATTCACGCCAATTGCTCCTATCTATCAGACTTCTATTACAAGTCTATATCAATATTTTATCTTTAGTAAATGAATCTCCCCGCGGCAAGCCGACAGGGTATCATGTTGTCATTGCGAGCGTTTTTTGCGAAGCAATCTCATCTTTCAAAAACGAGATTGCTTCGTCGAAAGAACCTCCTCGCAATGACAGGAACGTGGCAAGCCGACGGAGAATTAAACCCAAAGAGATTAATTTTCTAACATTAACACCTTACTTTTTTCCCAATATATTTATCAGTTTTTCAAAATACTCAGGCAATTCTGACACAAACTCCATATATTCGTTAGTTCGCGGATGTATAAAACCGAGTACCTTTGCATGTAATACTTGTCCTCTTAAGTTATATGGTTGTTTTTTTGGTCCATACACCTCATCTCCAAGCAGTGGATGCTTTCTATGTGCCATGTGCACTCGTATTTGATGCGTTCTGCCCGTCTCTAGCTTGCACTCAACATATGTAAAATCCCCGAAACGTTCTAGGACTTTATAATATGTAACTGCTCTTCTGCTATTTCTCTCAGTTACTGCCATTTTCATTCTATCAACAGGATGCCTACCTATAGGTAAATCTATTGTCCCTTTATCTTCTGTAAAATTACTGAATACTATCGCGTGATATTTTCTATTTATAGTATGTTCTTTAAACTGTTCTGATAGGTGTTGATGAGCTGTATTGTTTTTCGCTACCACAATTATTCCCGAAGTCTCTTTGTCGATTCTATGCACTATTCCAGGCCTAATTACACCATTGATTTGCGAGAGGTTTCCCTTACAATGATGTAGCAGTGCATTCACAAGCGTTCCTGTGTAGTTTCCAGGTGCAGGGTGAACGATCATACCTTGCCCTTTATTTATAATGATGATATCGTCATCTTCGTATCTTATATCAAGTGCTATATTCTCAGGGAGTATTTCTAATTCCGTTGACTCAGGTATTTGAATACATATCTCGTCGTTTTCCTTCACTTTATAGTTTTGTTTTACTTGTACGCCATTAACTGTTGCATTGCCATCTATTATAGTTTTTTTTATGTATTCCCTAGAATAATCTTCATACTTTTCCGATATATACTTATCTATTCTCTCGCCTTGACTTTCAAGCTCTACTTTTAATTTATACTCGTTCATGTCTTTCTCCTCTTTGTGTTGCTCTGCTTTCTGGATTCATTATCACCATTACCCCAAGCAATACACATCCGATACATATGAAGCTATCTGCTATATTAAATACTGGGTAGTTTATAACATAAAAGCTAATAAAATCTACAACATATTTATTCACAACCCTATCAATTAGGTTCCCTATTGCACCAGCTAAAATAAGAATATATATTATATTATACATTCTGTTTTTTTGCTGCTTAATTTCCTTTTCATAATATATCACTGCCATTATAAGAAATGTTATAGTAATTATTATAAATATCATTTGAGCATCTTTCATTATACCAAAAGCTGCTCCTGTATTCTCAACATAATCAAGTCTAAGTATACTAGGTACAATATCTATACTATCTTTATATTTTAGTCCATTAACAACCAAATATTTTGTGAATTGATCAAGAAAAATTAATGCTATAATAATAAAATATCTCATGTTCGAATCTCCTTTACAAAAAAAATCAAGCTTCGATGCTTGCTTGATTTTTATTTTTTTAATATATTCTAATTAATAATGTTAAAATTATAGTCTTCAGAATATCCAAAAACACTAATGCAAGTATTGGTGAAAAATCCATCATCATTCCCGATTGCCATTTACTTAATAGTTTTCTAAAAGGCTCCAGTATCGGCTCGGTTGCGTCATATAAAAGCCTAACCTTTTTATCCTTTTCATAGTCTATTCCAACCCATGTTAATATAACTCTTATAAAAATTAATACACTTAAAACTGTAAATAAACCGTCTACTGCTTGCGCTATAATATTTATCATATAACCACCTAATTCGTAACTTTCATCCATGGCAATGTGTTTGGCTTTTCTGTGCTAAACTGCCCTGATGTTTCTGATGCTATATCTACATTGTCTGGTGCTAAAATGAATATATTTTTTGTAACTCTTTTTATGTCTCCATTTAATGAGTAACATGAACCACTCAAGAAATCCATTACTCTTTGTCCTATAGCATGATCCATACTTTCCAAATTTACCACAACTGGTTTTCTTGCTCTTACGTAATCACACACTTCTTTAGCTTCTTCATAAGATTGTGGACATACAACAACCATTTTCATATTAACATTATTATGTATGTTAACTATTTTGGAATTATTATTTTGAGCATATGCTTTTAAATTACTTTCATCATTAACACTATTTGTGTTAAATCCAAAGCCAATAGGATCACTCTTTTCTTCTACACGCTTGTTATCATGGCTGTAATCATCATCTTCATACTCAACCATTCCCATTGCTCCCATAATCTTATCAAATATTTTTTTCATTATATACCTCCGTCTCCTTAATTAAGCTCCAATTATGCAATTTAATATATAGTTTAGTAATCTATGTATTTCCATTTTTATATTTTACTACATATTTGCAAATTTTACAAGTATAAATCTGTAAATTAATTAACAATTTTTATTATTTTATAAATTCACCTTGTTTTATATTCTTTGGGTACATTATTACATTATCATATACTTTGACAGAATACTCACTATCTTTCTTAATAATAGAATGATTTTCATTCGAATTTTCTATGTCAATCTTAACAAATTTTGCAAGGTTTCCGAGAACAACATACACCCCTTGTATTTTTCCTGAATTCTTTATCTTAAATATAGTATCCTTTTTTGAAATAATCCTATCGCTTATGTGAACAGTCTCGTCTTCTACTTTTACATAAACATTTTGTGAGTCTTCACAAAATGTTTTTATATCTTGTCTTACATTAGAACCACTTATTTTTTTAGTTATGAATGTATTTTTATTATCGTTTGTTATACATTCTTTTGGGATGGCATATACATTAACTTTAGCCACTGACGAGTTAGGAATTTTAATCCCTGTTGTTTCACTTTCGATAACTCCTATATCTATATTTCTAAATTGAAGTAAATTTTCCATTTGTTCTGTTAACTTAAACAATACTATATTTGTATCTTTACCTTTTATTATATCTTCTATCTCCGCACTTTGAATTACATGTATATCTATGAATCTTAGTTTTTTATTATCACCAACCAGCCAATTTTCCGACTTTTTCGTGCTTACTTTACAAGCAATATACCAGTCATATGTACTTATTATTTTGAATGCAGGATCTCCCTTATTTATTACTTCCTTTTTAACAGATGTAACCATCTTTTTCAAATCAATATTATCGTTGTTAAAAACAGTTAAAAAATTGTCTTTCTTATATATCTCTTCAAATCCGTCAATATAGTATGAAACTATACCAGAAGTTTGCGCTTTCACTGCTCTTTCGTTTTCACTTAACGCCTTTTCATAAGCTATTCTCTCATCTTTATATCCTGTTGTGGTATTTGTGTCTTCACTAATTACTAATGTGTCTTTTAAATTTATCTTACTTTCTATTTCATTTCTTAAATCATATATATTAAAATTATAACTAGTTCCAATTAACCTTTGATATTTTTCAATTGAATTATCAATGTCTTTATTAATTTCTTCAAACTCTGGTTTATAGTATGAGACATCTTCTCTTTTTGTTTGAATTGTTTTTATTTCTTGGTCTATCTTATTTATCTTTTCTTCTAAATTTGTTTCTTTATTTTTATCCTTTATTTTAACTACAACAAAATCTTTTGGTACTTTCTCTCCCTCTCCACAAAGATATTCTACATTTCCAGAATGAGTTGAGTAAACAATCGTTTCATTCCTTATTATTTTTCCGATTGTATTTATAGCATTTTCTATTTCCCCGGGCTCTGCAATGCTCGTAGCAATGTTTTTGTGAAATACATTTATTCCAAATCCATAAAAAGAATATGCAAATATTATTATAACCAAACATCCAATGAATCTATTCAACATCATGTTGGTTCTTTTTCTTCTCCTTTTTTGCTTTCTATCCTTTTCATGTCTCTCATTTCTTCGTTTTTCCCTATCACTTCTATTATCTATTGCCATATTTTCACTCCATTTCAACAGTGTGATATCACACCTTACCCTTTATCACAATTATATTATCTATTTTAATATAAAACATAAAAAAATTCAAGCTTTATGCTTGAACTTTTTTATGTTTTATAATGTGCCTTTATTTGTTCCATTTATTACATAGTAGCATTTAGCTTCTGCTGCATTATAGTATAGGTCTAAGTTTTCAATATCCTTTACCATATTCCCTTGGTTCTTCCATGATTCCTTCACTGCATTTACAACTTGTTCTTGTGTTACTTCTGAATCGTTTAATTGAACAACAAAATTTACTTTCATCCTTATCTCCCCTTAACCAATAATTTTTTATGTATTCTAGTTTTATTATAATATATGTTTTCAATTTGTCAATAAAAAATTTAAAATGTTATTTATCTGTAACATTTTAGATACAATTTATGTCACTTCATGTTAAAAAAAATGTTCTACTCATAATAATATAAAAAATGACTTTAATGTAGTATAATTTAAAGTCACTTTTTGTTCACATTATTGGAATTACATTTTTTACAATATCCCCTATATCTTCAAAAAATCCTGTTATTGGTTTGTTATTTCTTATATCACTTGCCAGCTTTTCTAATCTTGCAAATAAATTATCTGTAGTTATTATCGTTATATCTCTTGTATTTCCATACTGATCTACTACATCTTGCTTTACTTTATCCTTAAAGTCATATATGTTAGCTGCAGTATTCAAACTTCTTAATTTTGTTCCTACTAATATATTATTTCCCGTCTTTATAATAATTACTTTGTCTACATCTTCATTTTTCAATATCTTTGTTGCTAATAGATTTGTATCTTTATCATTTATTAGTATAACTTTATCTTGTACATACTCTGTTTTATTTATTTCCTCTGCCGAAATCCTAGTTTGAATTTTTTCAGAATTTTTTGCACATCCTGTATAAAATAATAAACAACTTGTCAATACTAGTAATATAAAATATTTTTTCACAAAATCACCCCACTTTAGTTAAAAGTAAACAGCCAGCAAAGTACAAAAAAAGAGCAAAGATTTATTAACCGCTAACTGTTAACTAATATCTGTACTCTTATTTTGTCCAAAAAACATTTTATTATATTAGAAATGTATGTTGTTTATTGTTATATTTAATATATATCATATTTTTTCTTTCGAAAAGAAACTTATGACATACCCAAGCTTGTACACTATAAAGTTTGCATTTTTTATTGCAAAGCCCTTTCCTATAGCTTTGCCACTTACCATAATTGCTGCAAGTATTGAAGCAATTAATATATCAAGCCAAGATTTATCAAAAGATGTAAAATTTTCTACGATTTTAATAACTATAATGGCAGATGCTGCACCCGAAATTATACTTGCTATATCTCCAATAACATCATTAAAAAAGTTAGCTACCGCACTAGCATTTCTTATAATAATTATAGCTTCTTTTGCACCTTTTACCTTACTTGCTGCCATTGAGTGAATAGGTATTTCTCCTGCAGATGCTACCGCAGTACCTATTGCATCACATATTATAGCAAATAGAACTATTACAAGTAGAATAAAAAAAGACGCCAATATATTCATCTTTTCCATTAAAATATTAGAAATAAAATTGAGAACAAGTGCTATTACAAAAGTCCATATAGTTATTATAATTATCCATTTATTACTTGTAGTATTTATGTTTTTCTTTTTAAACTTTATATGATATTTTGCCAAGTGTAAATCACATCCTAATAAAAAATAACTAAAGACAGCATGTTAAGTAAATTTTATGGCATATGGTCCAGCAGGTTTTCCCGAATTCGTACTAATTTGTCGCCAAACTAGAGGTTTCCCTTTAATCAAATTCCCACTATGTCGCCATAAATGGAGCTAGATCACCTTAAAGTCATACTGTAATCCTTAACATGCTTGCGTACAACAGTCTAGGGGCTTTCCCCAAAAATATATTTATTCCCTATCCTCTTTTGCAAGAAAGGTTTCATGCCCTTAAGCATTCCTCCCTTTCTTTACGCAAGGAAGGCTACACTGTTCGCAGCCTACTTTGACCGCACAACAGGTTTAATCTTACATAAAATGCATTCACATTTTAAAAGTAAGCCTCCACAGAAAAAGGGTCAACGCCCACATGCCATTGTGGATCGCCCTTTCCCCCTATCCCCCAGCAATAGCCCATGACTGGGCGTCACAAGCCAAAACCAGAGGTTTCATCGATATGCCCTTAAACGGATTTTTAGCCCCGCCTTCAGAAATAAATATATTAACTAGAATACTGCATCTTTAGTAATACATATTATATCACAATTTTTTAAAACTGTAAATGTCAAATAAAGATTATTGCAAGTGATGCACCCAATATTGCTCCGATTACAACTTCTATTGGAGTGTGTCCTATAAGTTCTTTCAATCTCTCTCCACTCAAATCCTCGTCTATTTCATATACAAGCTTATTAAGAACCTCTGCTTGTTTCCCTGCAGCCCTTCTAACTCCTGAAGCATCATACATTACAACCATACTAATAATTAAAGCTACAGCAAATAACGGATCATCATACCCCAGTTTTTCACCTACTGCAAAGCTCATTGCAGAAACAAACGCAGAATGCGAACTAGGCATCCCCCCAGAACTTACAAACTTAGTGAAATCAATTCTTTTATCTTTTATTATCACTATAATCACTTTTATTAGTTGTGCTACAAACCAAGCTAATATGGAAACAACCAAAATTTCATTACTAAATATAAACTCAATCTTATTAAAAGTATTCAAGTTTTTCTCCTCCAGTTTCCTCCGACACATCATTCTTAGGATGACGGTTAGAGGACATTTCGCTATAATAAACGATTTCTTATCAAAACTTATACATATTTTATAAATTTTAATTTTTCACTTTTATTTTGTCCTATTTTTCAGATATTCAGCAAGTGCTATTAAAAACTTTGTCTTTTCTTCGTCAAACTCACTTTTTATTATTTCTATAGCCCCATTTGTAAGTCTTTCTACCTCTTTTTTTGATTCCTCTAGTCCCACAATCTTCACATAAGTTGCTTTATCATTTTTTTCATCACTACCTACTAGTTTACCTAATTCTTTTGAATCACCTATAACATCTAGTATATCATCTTGTATTTGAAATGCTAGACCAATGTTGTAACCATACTTGTCTATAGCATCTATTTGCCTCTCATTTCCTCCGGCAAGTATAACTCCCACCTTTAAGCACGCACGTATAAAAATAGTAGTTTTATACTCATGAATAAATCTTAATGTTTCCACACTTACATCTTTATTGTTTTCATTAATTAAATCTGCTGTTTGTCCAGCCATGATACCAAAAGGTCCTATAGCGTTCATTAGCACATCCAAAGCTTCAATACATCTATCTTTATATTTTGATTTCTTTATATTACTAATTATATTCTCATATGCATAGTTTAATAACGAATCTCCTGCAAGAATTGCTATTCCATCACCATATATTTTATGATTAGTAAGTTTGCCTCTTCTGTAATCATCATCATCCATAGCGGGCAGGTCATCATGTATAAGTGAGAAGGTATGTATCATCTCCGTAGCTACTGCATACACTTCTGCTATTCCTATTTCTTCTCCATTTAATAAATTGAAGCCTTCCAAAACCATAATTGGTCTTAGTCTTTTACCGCCAGCAAACAAGCTATAATTCATAGCTTCAAATAATGTCTTTGCTTCATTATCCCGTAAAATTGCATGGTTTTTAAGTAAGCTTTCAACGTATTTCACTTTCTTTTGCAACTCTTCTTTAAACATAATTTTCTCCTTTTATGTTTTAGACTTTGTTATTGCGATGTATGACAAATAGTGTTTTACTCCCTCACTATATCTCCGAGCAGTGCGTTAACAAATCCTGGCGAGTCATCATTAGAATATTTTTTCGCTAACTCTACTGCTTCATTTATCGAAATGTTTATTGGGATATCTTTCAAGAATACTATTTCATACACTGAAATCCTAAGTATAGTAACATCAGTATTAGACATTCTAGTGGTTTTCCAACCTTTAGATTTTTCGTTAATTACTTTATCTATTTCATCTATATTTTTTGCTACGCCATTTACATAACTAGTAACAAACTCCTTCATTTCTTCATCCATTGGATCATTGTTTTCTAAATACAATTTAACCTTTTGTGCGAACTCTTCCCTTGGGTGAAAATTAATTTGAAATAGTATTTGTAAAATATGCTCTCGTGCTTGTCTTCTCTTCATCTCTATTTCACTCCATTTGCAAATACACCTGCAATATTTATATTTACAGCAGTAACTTCGAGTCCTGACATTGTCTCAACTTCTGTCTTAATTTTAGTTTGAAGCTCACTCGCTAGTTTTGGTATTTCATATCCAAACCTGACAATAACAAAAATATCAAGTTTTACTTTTCTTTCTTCAACATCTACTTTAACCCCTTGAGCTAAATTTTTAACACCAATAAGCTTCATTAAATCTCCAGTAACATTACCAGCCATCCCGTAAACTCCATCTACTTCTACAGCTGATATGCTTGCAATTGATTCTATAACCTCATTCGCTATTTGAACTTGCCCTAACATTTTTTCTTCTTTACTCATATAATATCTCCTCCTTAAAGTACACGCATCTTTATTCTTATTTTTTTACTAATTATTATATTTAATAAATAGTTTCTAGACTATATTATACCAAATAAAATAAAAAATGCAACCCCGTACTCAATTTTAAAAAATAAATAATATTTTTTTATAGTTCCTCCCCTACCTTAGGGGTAGAACCAAAAAAACTGTACTATACTCAGGTTGAGTATAGTACAGTTTTTATATTGCAATTATCTTGTTTTATATGCATTCATTATCCAAATATTTTTTTCAAAAAAGCACATTGAATCTGCTATCATATTTATTAAGCATTCGTCTAAAGTATCCTTTGCTATTTCATCTAACTCCTTTAGTCCTATAAGCATTTCTTCAAAATCTTCTTCAATTATATTTGCTACGGTTGTTGCATTTATATTTTCACTTGGCGCTTCTTTTATTGTTCCTACCTTTAAATACGATTGCATCGATGCAAGTGGATTATATCCATACATTCTTATTTTCTCAGCAACTCCATCTAACATCTCTGCTACATGTTCATATAACTCTTGAGTTTTTGCATGCATATCGAAGAATCCCATACCTACTACATTCCAATGAAAATTATGTAGTTTCACATACAATATATTTAGATTTGCCAAAGTTATATTTAATGCATCTACTATTTCCATTATACTTTCATCTTTCATACCCATCTTTTCCTCATTCATCATTGCTTTGTTCATTTGTTGGTTCATTTGTGGAATCATGCCTTGATTCATCATGCCTTGATTCATTTGTGGATTCATACCTTGATTCATTTGTGGATTTATTTCATGATTCAAATTATCGCCCCTTTTCTATTTTTTATTTTACCTACAATATTATTTATATTCAAAAATGAAATTGATTATTACAAAATTTTTCTCTCTCATATAATATATTGTTCGTAAGTGAGAACCTTAAACTTTCACCCTCACCCCGTACTCTTCCATCCACATATTTATCTGTATCAAATATGCCAAAGTCTGAGGCCCAGTCATGAGTTGGCCAAAAAATGGTGTGTTCCCATAATCATCTATATTATCAACCATATTTTTGACTTTTTCCTTATTTATAAGCTCTAACAACGGAGCGCTTCTGTCCTCAAGTATTTGTCTCATCCATACTTTCACTATGTTTGTGTATAGAGGATTGTGTGTTTTAGGATATGGACTTTTCTTTCTTAGTCTTACTTCTTCTGGCAAAAGACCTTTTACCGCCTCTCGTAAGAGACCTTTTTCTTGTCCATTCAAATATTGCATCTCCCAAGGTACATTCCACAAATACTCCACCAGCCTGTGATCAGCAAATGGTACACGAACTTCTAGGCTATTTCTCATACTCATTCTATCTTTCCTGTTGAGTAACGTTTGCATAAACCACATCCTGTTTATATAGTACATCTTCTTCTTTTCTGCTTCCTTATCATTTCCGTTCACCTGTGGCATTCTGCTAATTGTATCATCATATGCTGTTCTAACATACTCTGTGAGTCTTTGATTGTTTAGGTTTGGGGACATAATTTCTATTCTCTCATCTAATTTCTTTATCCATGGAAATATCTCACCTTTGCTTTCATTTGTAAACCATGGATACCCTCCAAAAATTTCATCGGCACATTCACCTGACAAACCAACTACAGCTTCTTTTCTTATTTCCTTACAAAATAGATATAAAGAGGAGTCTATATCAGCCATTCCTGGCAAATCGCAAGCAAGTACTGACTCGTGCAATGCTTCAAATAAATCTTCCTGTGTAATGATTATTTGATGATGTTCTGATCCTATTTTATTTACCATTATACTTATATAATCATTATCCGAGTTAGGTTGATACAGGTTTGGTTTGAAATATTTGTCATTTCCTGCATAATCTATTGAGAATGTCTTTAAATTTTCTAGTCCATTTTCCTTTATGTGATCTGCTGCTACCGCTGATATTATACTTGAGTCAAGCCCTCCTGATAGAAATGTACATATCGGTCTGTCAGATACCAGCTGCCTTTTTATGGCATCTACAACGAGCTCCCTTACCTTTTCTATTGTAGTTTCTAGATTGTCTATATGCTCCCTAGTTTCTACCTCCCAGTAGGTTTTCTTATATAACCCATTTTGGTTATACACCATGTATTCCCCAGGTAAGACCTCATTTATATTTTCAAATATGCCACAACCCTGCGTCCTAGATGGTCCTAATCCAAATATTTCGAAGATTCCTCTCTCGCCTAATACTGGTTCTATCATATCATGAGCGAGTATTGCTTTTAGCTCTGAAGCAAAGATAAAGTTATTCCCTTTAACTGTATAAAATAGTGGCTTAACCCCTAATCTATCCCTTGCCATAAATATTTGACTTTTGTATCCATCATATATTGCAAAAGCATATATTCCGTTTAAATAATTTACACATTCTTCTTTAAATTCAATATAACTTACAAGCAGAACCTCTGTATCGGAATAACCTTCAAAGATATACCCTCTTTCAATCAGTATCTTCCTCAAATCTTCTGTATTATATAACTCTCCATTATATATTAATGTATATTCGAACTTACCCATTTTTCTAGTCATTGGTTGTTTTCCACCTTCTAAATCGACTATAGCAAGTCGCCTATGACCAAATAATATATTCTCCTTCGCGTAGACTCCCCCTGCATCAGGTCCTCTTTTTGCAAGTGTTTCAGTCATATTTTCAATCATATATGTTTTGTCTTTTATGCTCTCCTTTAAATTTACCCATCCTACTATTCCACACATACTATAATCTCCTTTCTACAATGACCAACTAGTGTTTGTTCTTCCAAATATCTAATAATCAGCACACATTATATTATAATATTCTTGTGCTATAAAAAAATGCTAGTACATACTAGCATTTTTAGGGTAACCTTGATTTTTGATTAAAACTCAAATACTTGGGACAATAGCATTTTTTATGCTTATTTTCATACTGCCTTTTTCTATTACCTCTTGTATCATCTTTAGCGCGTTTTGTGCTCGCCACAAATTGTCTTTGTAGCTAAGTTTAAACTCGGTTAAATTCTCGTTTAGTGGCAGTATTTCGTAATTCGTTTTACCATTTTCTACATATTTATTAACCCATGTCGGTATGTAATTCACCTTACTTACATTTACTTCTCCCAATATATTTTTACTTATATCTAGCTCTATTATTATTCCATTTTCTGATTTTCTTTGCTTTAATATTTCATATCTTTGATTTGATATGAAGTTTCCTATAGAGTAAAAAACATATGTTTTTTTATTACCAACTTCTATAGTATCAAACTTCTGCAATATGTGTGGATGACTTCCTACTATAACATTAACTCCATTTTCACATAAAAAATTTGCTATTTTTTGTTGGTATGCATTTGGCTCTTCTTGATACTCGTTTCCCCAATGTAACTCAAATATTATGAATTCTGCACCATCTTTTTTCATATTATCTATAACTTCTTTCATCTTAATTAATTCTTCATCTATATAATCATAATCAAATGTATTTATAAGTGCCTTTTCGTTTTCAGGTATTACATTGCCATTTAAAGTATCTTTACCATTCACATCTTTCTCGTACGTATATGCAGCAACACCTATCTTTATATTTTTCTTTTCAATAATCATATAATTGTTATCTTTTTCATCTTTTTTTGCACCTGTATATGTTATATCATTTTGCCTAAGTACATCTAGTGTTCTGTTTAATCCATATGCTTTCCTGTCTAGCGTATGATTATTACATACACAAGCAATATCAAATCCTACATCCTTTAATGCATATACCAGTTCATCTGGCGAATTAAACCTAGGAAAGCTTGTATAGCCACCTTTATCTATCCCTGCCACTGTTGTCTCAAAATTCAATACTGCAATATCTGCAGCTTCTATATATTTTTTTATATATTTAAAGTTATTTGAGAAATCGTACTTTCCTGTACTCTTATCATATTGAGCCTTAAGTTGCGGCCCATGCACCATTACATCCCCAACAAAAGCCATCTTTACATTATCACTATCTCTTTCTAGTTTTATATTATCGAACATCATAACTGGCGTTGATTGTGCATCAAAGCCTGTAGTAATTTGATACGAAAACATTGTATAAAATACTATTAATTTTATCATTAGCACGTTTTTATCACTCCATATCCAAAAAAAGTTGCGACAACTGTCACAACTCTTGTTTGTATTTTATTCTGCTTGCTCCATCTCATCTTCTTCTTCAAACATTGCGTATGGATTAAAGTTTATTATTTTGTCATTACTTTTTGTTGTTTCAGCTTTTGCTTCTTGTCTTTCTAAAACATCTTGTGTTTGTATTTCTACTGTTTGTCCAGCATATGTAACATATATACTATGATTTTCATTACCTATTTCATCAATAGTATTCGTTTGTATATGTATAATATCTTGATATTTTTCATTTTCAGACATTGCGCATAACATTGCTATAACATTAAATATTGTTTTCTTTAATGTTTCAGTCTCTTCTTCTTTCATATTTAACTGTTTTAGTATTTGATTAACTTCGATATCAGATGTAACAGTCATAGTTTCTAGTTGATTTACTTTTAATCTTAAATCAACTAACTTCATTTTCTTTTCTTCTAACTGCATTTTAATTGTCTCTTTTTCTATTTCTGAAGCTTTCAAGTCTATTTCTGTAGAAGCAAGCTTTATTTTTAAAGTTTCTACATCTATTCCAAGCCCTCTTACTCTTTCATCTAAAAGCATCTTTTCTTTTTTTATATCTTTGTAGGTTTTACCTGAAATCCAGTTCCACTTTGCCGTAACACTATCAACTGTCTCAGTCCAATACTCTTTCATATTCATTTGTTTTTTCATGAAAAGACCTCCAAACATTATTTTTATTTACATTTATTTATTATTATATACTTTTATAAAATTTTGTCAAGATATTTAGCAATTTTTGTTAATAAAAAGTAATAATTATTTATGAATTGTTAATTATTTGTTCTTTTTTATCCTATTCCATATAATTATCGACATAAATTCTGGTAACTTTAGCATTCTTCCAAATCTTGATGGTTGTTTTAATAATCTATAAAACCACTCAAGACCCGTTTTTTGAAATATTACTGGTGCACGCTTTGCAATACCTGCCATAATATCAAGCGTCCCCCCATTCCCTATAGCAGCCTTTACCTTTAGCTTCTCTTTATTTCTATAAATAAACTTTTCTTGTCTCGGAGATCCTAATCCCACTACAAGATAATCAACTCCAAGTCTATTTATTTCATCTATTATTTCGTTTTCATCTTCTGTCTTAAAATATCCATTTCTCCATCCAACTACCTTAAGCCCTGGATATTTTTCCATCATTCTTTCAGCTGCTAACTTTGCAATATCACCTTTAGCACCCAAAAAATATGCTGTATACTTTTTATCACTTATTTCTTTTAATATGTTCTCTGTCAACTCATATCCTGGAACTCTTTCTAGTAAAGGTTCCCCATTAATCCTTGCTGCATATATAACACCTATTCCATCCGGTATTACTAATGCTCCTTCATTTAATATTTTTTTAAACTCCCCGTCTTCCCTGGCATTCATTATAAACTCAGGATTTGGAGTGTATATTGGATTTAGCTTGTCAGATTCTAAAAAAACCATTACCATTTTTATTGCATCTTTCATTGTAACTTTATCAATATTAACGCCTAGGATATTTACTTTACTCATGTTTTCACTCTCCTAATTTGGTAATTTGCAGATATCATGTATCCTCCACAATGAATCTCCCCGCGGCAAGCCGACGGGGTATCATGTTGTCATTGCGAGCGTTTTTTGCGAAGCAATCTCATCTTTCAAAAACGAGATT